>Ga0213835_100079_pt1 | contig 133988 bp, 112 predicted proteins | sample SWPATP01_FD_160576 | JGI IMG/M metagenome (GOLD analysis project Ga0213835, IMG submission 160576) | Coastal seawater microbial communities from Marineland, Florida, United States - SWPA TP0 #1 | ecosystem: Environmental > Aquatic > Marine > Coastal | place: USA: Florida | collected 2016-08-05 | reverse complement strand
ACACTCCTGATCGATGATGGCCACGCCGACTCCCGTCCATGACGAAAGCCAACGAGGCTATACAAGCGACCCGGAGGTGCGTAAATCTGGGTGTCGCCTTAGCGGCAGATTAGGGTGTCGCCTTACAGCCGCGGGCCGATGATGCTCATGTCCCCGCGCAGGATGTTGATCAGCTGCGGCAGCTCGTTGAGCTTGGTCTTGCGCAGGAAGCGCCCCACCGGCAGCACCCGCGGGTCACCCTTCACCGTCACCGTGCCCGTACCCAGGTTAGGGCTGTTCTTGAGCATGGTGGCGAACTTCAGCAACCCGAAGGGCTTGCCGCCCAGGCCAATGCGCTTTTGCACGTAGAAGATCTCGCCCTCGCCGGTGAGCTTCAACACGATGGCGATGGGCACCAGCAGCGGCGACAGCACCAGCAGCGCCAGCCCGGAAAGCACGATGTCGAGGAATCGCTGCATGTCTACATCCGGCCGTCGAGGTACTTGCCGGTTTCCTTGTGCTGGAAACCCGGGATCATCTCGTTGAAAAGATGGATGATCGGCGCTTTTTCCCACGTGGGCTGTGAGCGGATCGCCTCGATGCGCGTCAGGAAGTGCTGCAACAGCGTGTCGTCGAACTCGGGTTCGTTCCTGATCACCCCGATGGTTTCAAAGCGCTCCATGTCCAGGGTTTCGGCCTCGGTGAAGAACTCCTCGAAGTCCTTCTCACCCGTCGTGTCGCTGGCGAAGAAGTACACCGGCCACTGCTTCTTCGCGATCAGCTCGGACGCGCGCCCACGGGCCTCGTCCTCGCTGTCGCATTCGTGCGGCGCGTAGCCCAGCGACACCAGGAAGCGCACCGCGATGTCGGAAAAGCGCGTGAGGTGCAGCGCCTCGCTCAGCTTGGGGAAAAAGATGTCGCGGTTTCGACCCAGCAGGCAGGAGCTCAGGCACAGCTCGCCCGACTCCTGCGGCGTGACGAAGTAGCGGCGCACGTCGTTGGGCGCCGAGATCGGCTGGCGCTTGGCGAAGCGCTGGTTGAAGCCGTGCAGCAGAGAACCATCGGAGAACGCCACGTTGGCAAAGCGAGCCGTGGATATCGGCAGCTCCAGGCTGGCGCGCATCAGGAACATCTCCATGATCCGCTTGCTGGCGCCCATCATGTTGACCGGGTTGGCCGCCTTGTCGGTGGAGACGCAGAAGTACTTGCGCGCGCCCTTGGCCTGCGCCTGGGCGATGGTGGCGATGGTGTTGAGGACGTTTACCTCCACCAGGCGCATCAGCGTGAAGGGGTCCTTTTCGCTGCGCACATGCTTCAGGGCCGACAGATTCAACACGTAGTCGTAGCCGTCGCCAGCGTTCATCAGCGCGTCGAACCCGCGGCTGCCGCAGTCCAGCGCGAAGGTGCGGAAGTCACCCTCGATGTAGCCGAGCGTGCTGCGGATATCGCGCACCAGCTCCACCATGTTGTTCTCGCTGATGTCCACCACGTGCAGCTGCTTCGGGTGGCGCTTGAAGATCTCGCGGGTGACGGCTTGGCCGATGGAGCCGGCGCCGCCGATGACCAGGAAGCGCCCTTCCCTTACCAGCGAGGACAGCTGCTCCTCCTCCCGGGCAATGTCCGACTCGAAAAGAGGGCGATCCCGCCCGATCAACTCCAGCATGTTCATTGCTTCAACCTGTGGAATTCGCTTTCCGGAACGCTGGACGGCAGGTTGACCACACGCGCCTCCAACCAGCGCGAATTCTCCAGGCCATCGTTCTGGCAGTGCTTGTACATGTCCAGGCGCGACATCAGGCGCCAGATCGGGCGGGTCATCACGTCGCGGCTATTGGTGTACTCAAGAATCTCGTTTCGCTCAGCTTCCGACCCAAGCACGATGGCATTCAACCACCAGTTGGCCGTGGTTCCAGGCAACGGCTCGACGAAGCGCACGCCGGTACCGGCGAAGAAGTCTCGGTAGCGCGCGGCCACCTCGGCCTTGATCTCCAGCATCTTTGGCAGCAGCTCCATCTGAGCGCAGCCGAGCGCAGCATTCAGGTTGGGCATCCGGTAGTTGTAGCCCACCTCGTCGTGCACGAACTCATACGGGTGCGGCACCTTGGCGGTGGTGGTCAGGTGCTTGGCCCGACGCGCCAGTGCTTCATCATCGGTGATGATCATGCCGCCGCCTCCCGTGGTGATCACCTTGTTGCCGTTGAAGCTAAGCGTCCCCAGGCGGCCAAAGGTGCCGGTGTGGCGGTCGCCGACGCGGCTGCCCAAGGATTCGGCGGCGTCTTCGACCACGGCGATACCGTACTCGTCGCAAACCTTCACGATCTCTTCGATGCGAAGCGGAATGCCGAAGGTGTGCATTGGCACGCAGGCGGAGATCCGCCGCCCCGTGCAGCGGTTCCAGGCCTGGCCCTCTCGCAGTTCGGCATGCTCGGAAAGCCAGCGGCGCAACGCTCCAGGGCTGAGACCCAGCGTGTCGAGGTCCACATCCACAAACACAGGATGGGCCCCTAGGTAACTCACCGAATTGCAGGTGGCGATGAAGGTCAGCGCTTGGGTAACGACCTCGTCGTCGCGCCGGACGCCAGCCAGTTGCAGGCCCACGTGCAGGGCGGCGGTGCCGTTCACAGTAGCGATGGCGAAGTTGGCGCCGACGAAAGAGCCGATGTGCCGTTCCAACTCCACCACCTTCGCGCCCACGGAGGAAACGAAGTTGGAATCGATGCAGTGAGCCAAGTATTGGCGTTCATTGCCTTCGAAGACGGGCCGGTGAAGAGGAACGAAACAATCACCGTGCGTTGATCGTATGAAATCAATCAGACCCTGAAGATTTACTGCCTGCTGGATCACGCCCGTGCCTCTCTGCCTGTCGCGACTCCGCTGATGTCCATTTCACGCAACATCACCGCATTGACCTTGTGCACGTCGTACTTTTCCTCTGCAAGCTCCCTTGATCGCCGGCCCATACGTTGGCATAGAGATGGATCGTGAATGAACTTCAGCATCGCCTCAACCAACGCATCAACGGACCGAACCGGAACCAAAAAGCCGTTCTCGCTGTCGATTACCGTCTCTCGACAACCAGGGGCATCGGTAGTAATGATTGGGCGACCCATGGCCATGGCTTCCAGCACCGTCCGAGGAGTGCCCTCTCGGTATGAAGGTAAAACATAAACGGAACATGCAGCTATACACTGCCGAACGTCGGCCAATTTTCCGTAGAAATCGACGCCTCCGTCGAGCACCCAGGCGTCGAGCTCTTTTCGGGTGATGGCGTCGGGATTATGATCAATCCACCCCACCAAGCCAAATCGAATCTCCGGGCGCCCCGCGCGAACGCGCCTTGCAGCTTCGGCGTACTCCCGCACACCCTTGTCACCCAGAAGACGAGCAATCATCAAAAATACGGGAGGACCTTTCGGTATTGGTGCTTCCAGAAACTCACTGACGTCAACACCTGATCCATTCAAAACGATCGTGGGTTTGTCAGCACTGAGGATTCCAATTTCTCGGAGCAAATTCCGGTCGTCAGGGTTCTGAAAAAACACTTTTCCTGCTCGCGCCAATGAGGCTCGGTACAAGACACGGATCAGACGAGGCAGAAGACCTGATCGCGACCCTGTGAACGCATAGCCCAGCCCAGTTACCAGCGCATACCGCCGTGGAACCCGTGCCAACCACGCAGCGAAAGTCCCGTAGATCACGGGCTTGATCGTGTACGCAAGAACAACAGCCGGACGGATCGCGCGCATCAGACGGTACAAGCAAATCACCAGTCTCAGATCGGAAAAGAGGTTTCTCCCAGTCCGGCAAAACGGGACGTCGTGAACCCTCACGCCAACCCCTTCAAGTGACAAGCGGATGGGGTCCTCTAGAGCCATCCCTGGCGCAGCCACATGCACTTGTTGGCCTGCCCCCAATAGAGTCCTGATCAAAGCACCACGAAACGTAAGAATGGACTCCGGATAGCTTGCGATAATAAGAAAAGGCCGCAAGCGATCCGGACTGGCGTCAGAACGCTTCATGCCTCAAATCCAACAGTATTAGAAAGACTGCTTCTCCGACGCTTTCCAACCCGAGCACGCAGCATACCGACCACCTTTAGCTTGCCCCTTTCAATTCCAACCCTACTCCCGTTCGATAAAGTGCAGCAAAGCACATTGCCGAACGAAATAATAAGCAGGTTGGGCGACCAGACTTGCCTCCTTTCGAAACGTCGGCCACAACAAAGCATGTTCAACGGCGGCCACCACTTCTTGACTTCAGCACCTGCCCGATCGCCTGAACGCTCATTCTGACCGAGAATCGTGAAAAAGGCTCCCGTAGTAAAAAGAGAGTCAAACCATACAACGACAAAAAAAGCAGCAGGCCCCAAAGCCATCCCAAGCTGAAAACGGCCTCGAAAAGCATCAGGCCACACGCCGCAGTCGCCACCCCTAAACAAATGACTCCCCCACTAACGAGCACCTGCTTAAGCTCACTCGTCCCGAGAGACTTGAGAGCGTCAAACGCCAACCACAGCACAGACGCGCAAACCGAAACCAAGGTAGCACAAGCAATGCCTGCTATTCCATACAGCGGAGTCCACCAAAAAGTCAGTGCAGCATTTAGAACGGCAGCACACAGCACATTGAGAGCCGGGAACAAGGGCTTCCCACGCGCATAATAGATCCGTGTAATAATTTCGCGAACTGTGAGGCCCACTATGCCTAAAGCATAAAATCCAAGCGCCACGGAGGTATTCTCAACCGCCACGCTATCAAAACGCCCTCGGCCAAAAACCACTGAGACAACATCCTCTCGAAAGATCGCTAGCACCGCAGCGGCGGGGACCACCCATACCAAGACTATCCCTAAAGCCTTTGAAGCAAGCGATATGGCAGATCCGCTCATCTGACTCGCCGACATCCTTGCAAGGGAAGGATATATGACGGAAGCCACTGAAACCGATATCACGGAAACCACGACGTTCGCGAGCGCAAATGCATAACTGAGCGCTGAAATCGCGCCTGATTCAACTTGTGATCCAAAAACCCGGTCCACTATCAGATTTGCCTGCGCTCCCGCCAGCCCAAGTGCCATGGGGCCCACCAGCACGATGATCGCCTTAATGTTTGGATCGGAAAACTGAAACCTCGGAATAACTCCCGAGAATGCACGCCGAGCAAAGGGAAGCATCAACACAACTTCGAGCCCTTTTCCGAGCAGCGGCCCAAGAATCAAGTAAATCACGCCATACTGATATGCAAAGATTATCGAAAGAAGGACGGATAAGCTGAAAACAAGTCCAGACAATGCGGGCACAGCAAAGAGTCCATGTACGTGCAAAATACTTGTAAGCACGTTAATCGCAGCTGTAAGGAAAATACCTATTGCGAATATTTGCGTAAACCTTCGAGCGAGATTATAACCCTCTTGATCTAGGCCAGGAGCGATAAACGCTACAAGTTCGCCAGCATTAAGAATCAAGAGGACAACCAGCACAGTGCATACTACAAAAATCAAAGCGAGAAGCGAGCCAAGAAACTCTTTGCGAGCGCCTTCACTAGCAGAAACCTTTGAGTAGACCGGAATGAAGGCGGTCGTGAGCGCCGCCCCAACGCAGAAATAGAAAAATCCCGGAATGGCTGTCGCTACTAGGTAGGCATCAGTCACGACCCCGGCACCAAAGTAGAACGCCAAGGCGATCTCGCGAAAGAAGCCAAGGAACTTTGAAACAACTGCGATAGACGCGACCAGGCCAGCAGATACCGCCAGCTTTTTGGCGATCGGCATCTACCCTACTCGCACTCTTGAATGCACCAAAACTTTCACGCCGTACACCAGCGCAAAGAGGATTAAGTTCATACTCATATCGTTTATTAGATTCATTGAGTTCTGGCCCATCACGAAGCCCGATCTAATTATCACTAAGAGCAAGACGAACCTCACCTCCCAAGCCCTATGCTCGTGATACAGACTCTCTAACTTGTAAGCCGTGTAAACAAACACCAGCGTCAGTAAGGGAGCTAGAACCATACCAAAGTGAATATACCCTTGGCCCACCATCGGAAGAATCTGGGATCTCCTGTCTACATGAGTCCAAATCCGATCGTTGAAGTACATGTTGCTGTAGGGAACCTCTACGTCCTTCAGCAGGAAATTCACGCCAAGCATCGGCCGGAAAAAATCCATTCCAAGCACCGACCATCGAGAAGCGTCCGGGTAGTACGATTTCGTTTCGATGGCAATTGCAACGTTATACACCCCGCCGACGTAGACCTGTAGCGTGTCCGCGACATCTACCAAGGGCTCAGCACCACCCGAAAGCGTTACGGTTTGCCGCTCAATGGTTACCAAGCCTACCGCTATGCCAACAGTCGCGACACCCAGCAGAAGAAATGGAGTTACCGCCGGCCCGTAAAGTCGATAGAGAATGATGCCGAAAGCAATTCCAGGAATAAGTATGTCGATTCTACTTCCGCCCCAATAAATTCCCACAGAGACAACTGCAATCACGGAGGCGATTATTGCACTTGCTATAGGACGCTTGTAACGCCACATTGTGGCCACTGAAACAATTAACGCAATTGCAACCAGATTTTTAGCCAAGAAGAAGGCATACGCAACCGAGCGCTCCGTGGTAGAAAGGTCGGCAATATCCTCAGCAAGAGCGCGAGGCAAGAAGAAATTGATTGTCTGAACCGCAGCGGGAGACAAGAAAATGAGCAGCAGAACTACAAGCGCAAAGACGTAATAGAAAAAATAGCTTGAGGGCGCTGGCAACGAGTTCTCTTTTCGCTTGCTTTGTGGCCCCTGCCGCCATCGCTCTTTCTTTTCTCTCTTCACTTCGAAATAGAAAACAAGAAGCGACACGCATGCAAGCTCCCAAGCCATCAGCAGAATGGCTTTCTCGATACTTTCATCCAAAGGGTTGACCCATGACCGCCCATAGTAGTGACTGCTCGCCACTGTTAGAGCCGGCAAGACTACGAACCTTATGGCGCAGATCAGAGTTAAAGTAGACAAAAATGGCCTTGCACCCAGCCCGCACTGGAAGACCCGATGAAGTACGAGAAAATAGCAGACCGCAAAGGCAAGCGGATGGACAAAGAGCAGTCGATAGCCTTCGTTGTCAACAAGAAACAGAACAAGAACCGCAACGACCAGGGCGCTGAAAGCTGGCAATAATCTAAAGGCGGCTACATTGCTTTTCACTTTCACGCCTTGGAGGACTCCCAGTCTAGTCTTTTTACCTGCCGGGCCGGAACTCCGGCATATAGAAACCCATCTTCGAGATCACAGACGACAGAAGAGTTTGCTGCAACGATGCACCCGGCACCGATCCTTACCCCCATCGTGATTGTTGAGTTGCTGCATATCCAACTACCTCTCCCCACGATAATTGGGGCCCGCTCCGACTCCAGAAGACGTACAGCCCCGCCTCGATAGACATGCTGTGTGCTCGCGATCACCACCTTTGGCGAAATCACGACCCCACTCTCAAGATGAACTCCACCGGTAGCGTTAATCCACGCGTCATGAGCAATGTAAACATCGTCCTCTACTTCGAGAAGGTCGGGCCTGTTGAGAGTCGCACCGCGTGCGATCATGAAGTTGCGCCCACATGACTTCAGGAATGGTGCGACCATCGCGCCTCGCAACCTGTTGAAGATAGAGTGATTGGGAAAGATGCTTGCCACGCAAAGCGCTGAATGGAGCACACTCAGCTCCAAGAACCTTCGAAGTTTAATGGCCATCTGCTCGTTCACTAGAAAGCGAGTAGGAGAGGAAGGCAGTGCGCACGCTTTCAATATTGCTAGTGCGAAAGTGAAGCGATTCACGCAAGTTTCTGAACACGTGAAACTTCATTACCAGCTCTTCCGCCAAGAAGGCTTCTATTCGATCGGCAAGCTCTTCGGGGTTGGCCGGTGCCACCAGTGCGCCTTCATCAAGCAACTCGACTATTCCTCCCACACGACTGGCAACAACCGGGCATGCGCGGCTCATTGCTTCTATGATGATCCTGCCCTGCCCTTCAGCCAGACTGGGCTGGACGAGCAGATCTATCTGGTCGATCCAACTGAAGAGCGGTTTGCCGCTTGAAATGGGTCCGAGGAACTCGCAGGAGCCGGAAACTCCCTGCTCCTCAGATAGACGAAGCCATCGGTTACTGTCTCCAGGACCCACAAACTGAACTCGCAGGCCGGGAAAGGAAGCGCTAAGCCTTGCAAGCGCACGAATAAGAAACTCATGACCCTTGTAACTCACGTCGAGAGAGCCAAGCAGTCCGAGGATTGGACGCTTGCATTCGCGTTTCTGGGAATATAGACGTTCAACTTTCGCCAGCCGCTGCTTCAGAACGAGATTCTCATCGATCGGAGGCAAGGACACATTCGCACAAATGGCGACATTAGCCAAAGACGACGACGGATAGCGTTTCTGAAGAAACTCCTTGGTTATGTACACTACATTTGGAGCCAATCGAACCAAAAGGCGCATTCTTAGGTAAGCGAACGGCGCCACCATCTTGCCTAGAATTGACCCATGTGTCTTGGAAGCATCCCAGGCACAGCCCACCACTTCTACGACGAGGCGCCGCCTCGTCAGAAGGGCCACCTCAGCGGCAATTTGTCCAATAGAACTAGGTAGCCTCGCTACAACTGCGTCTCTTGCGCGTATGATCGACCAAATTTTGCGCACAGCTGCAGGTAGCCTTGCAAGCCCCTTTAAACTGCGAACATTGGGTATCGCCAGGAACTCGGTGAGCGGGGACGTGATTTCTGTGAGCTGTGAGGCTGCGCTGTCAGAAACCTCCTGCTGCCGAGATATCACGGTTACCGATTCCGCGTGTTTCAAGTATCGAGACAGAACTTCCGAAGTAATCCCGCCGGAGGAGTACACCCTTCCGTTATTTATCTTAAATATGTGGTCATGTGCAAATACCAACTTCATAATTCTAATGCTCTACGCGTCGCTTCAAAACTTTCACCGGAACACCGCCGTAGACGTTATTATCAGTGAGCACTCCCCTTGCCACACCTCCTGCCGCTATTATAACTCCGCGCCCGATCCTGCATCCGGATAGAATACGAACCCCACACCCAATCCATACATTACTCATTATCTGAACAGCGCCCTCTGACACCGGCTGATCCTTGATCTTCACGTTTGGATCCGAGTATTGATGCGAAGTTGAAAGGATAGATGTTGAGTGCGCAATGGACACATCGCTTGATATTTCGATTCCACCGGTGGCATCGATATAGCAGAAAGGGTGGATGCTTATGTTGGACCCTAGGGTCATCTTTTCTGGAGCAATCAGCACGCAATAGCGGTGAACTGCCACGTTGTCTCCGAGTTTTCGGGCCATGGTCTTGAGCAGAGCATAGCGGAACGCAATTGCCCCATGGCCTGGCATGCCTACCGCTGCATTCATCAAGCATTTCCGCCATGAGAGCGGAAGAATTCCAAGAGCCTTTGCGAGAGCAAGAATCAGACCCTTATACCTATTAAATCGATCCCTTCCTCGCACTTATGGGCACTCCGATGGTTTTTCTTGAAACGATAAAGAACGGGAGAATCAGTGCCGCCCGGTGCGACCGCGCTAGAGCTCTGCCTTTGGGGCTGCTAGCTATCAGGAGGCCTTGATTGAACCCGAGCTCGACCTTTGCGGCACGCTCGCCCCTTCGAGGCAGCGATCCAAAACTGCTGGGTGGGATTGTGTCATGGTCGTTGCCGGGGGCACGACTCGGCGGAGAGGCCTGGCCCCAACATCTAGGCATACCTCACGCACCACCGATGCTTGCCCTCCGTATTGGCGGCGAGCGTGCTTTGACCGCTACCGGGAACGCTCCTGCGGCGTTCAGGCGATTGCTGGCTCGGAGCTGTCCTCCCGCTCGCTGCGCCGTGCAGAGGACCATGACTGCGCGGGGCGGGCGGCCCCAAGGTCGGATCGCTGCGCACAGGCCAGCCGAGTGCGGACAAACGTCCACGCGGTAAGCCTTCTCGCCCTGGAGTCACGGACTCGGCCAAGCAGTGGCGGACCTCGCGGTCGTCGGCTACATTGCCGCCTTCATCAACCGATCCGGGCCAAGGAAGCTCGCCCCGGACCTGCGCAAGGGAGCTGCACATGGGCATCAGGTTTCATTCGTTGGCGCTGGCCGGCGTCATCTGCCTTCTCGGTTCATACAGCCTCGCGGCACAGGACCCACCCGTGGTTCCGGGGGACTGGGTGCTCGCTGGCGAGTACGGCGGGCGGATCGGCAACCTTGCGGTGTCGCCCACCGGATCCGGCCAGGTCATCGTGTCCATGAGCGAGGGCGGCGGCCACTGGCCTTCCGACACGGTCGTGCAAGCCCCTCCTCTCCGCCTCATGGTTCCTCTTGCATGCTGCACTCAGGGTCATGGGGACGGCGGTCCGGTTCCACTGTCTAGGGGCTTCCTGACGCGATCGAGCCGGTCCCAAGGCGCGATTGTCGTCGCGGCCTGACTCGCCCTCCGGCACCCGAGCCGCCGAGCAGGCATGCGTCATGGCATGATGACGCCCCCGGAACAGCGCCGCTACCTCTTCGGCCCCCGGGTCCACCCTCACCAACTCAGGAAACGCACATGGACGTGATTCGGTTTGCAGCCGCGTCGGCATGCCTTGCGCTGGCGCTCGCCACACCGGCAACCGCCGCAGCACAGGATTGGGACTACCACGGGCCCCAGCATGGCCCGGTCGACACCTTTGCGGTATCGCGCGGCACCGCGCCGCCGCGCATGCTGGCCAAGCTGGATGCGGGAAGCGCATCCGGCCACGCCGTGTGGCTGCGGGAATCCAACACCGGCGACCAGTGGTGGCCGGTGGCCGAGGTCGATGGCGTGGAGCTGGGCGGGGTGGTGATCGACCGCCTCGGGGCTGCCCTGATCGGTCTGCGTGGTGGCGTGCTTCGGCGCAACGTCGGCGAGCACCACTGGGAGTTCACCGACATCGCCGCGGTCGATGGGCTGATCGGACGCATGGCGCCCACCTGGTTCGGCGTGCTGGCCGAGGTCGGGGCGGATGGAGGCTCCGGCCTGCCGATGCGCCTGCTCCTCATCCACTCGACCACGGGGACCAGCGTCGACGTCACACCGGTCTCCCTGCCGGTGGAGCATTCCACGGTCACCCTTCTGCAGACCTCGCGCTTCGACGACCGTGTCGTTCTGGCGACCGACGTCCATGAATCCGAAACCGCCATCGACCCGCGAGCCTGGTTGAGCCAGGACGATGGCGCGACCTGGTCCGAGCTCGACGCCTCGGCCTTCCCCGCCCGACGCCTGGCCGCCGCCACCTTCGACAGCCAGGGCGTCGTGGCCGTGTTCGAGCGCGGCTGGGACGACGCCTGGGGACACACGGGTGTCTACCGATCCGACGACGGCGGTCAGAACTGGGTCCTGCTGGACGGGCCGTACTCGGGGCCGCAGCACCTGGACATCGAGACCTTCTCCGGGCGCCTGTGGCTGGGGGCGGAATCAGGCCTCTACCGTTCCGACGACGCCGGCACCTCCTGGCAGCTGGCGCACGATCTGGACGAGCCCTGGGCGGTCACGGCGCTGGCGGCGGATCCGGGGTCCGGCGTTGTGATGGTGTCCACGCTTCGGACCGGCACGCACCGCTACTTCATGGGAGTCCCCGAGCTGGTCTATCCCGGCGACGCCTTCGCCGCGGTGGACGTCCAGTCGCTGTCGATCAGGCCGACCTGGCCCATGGACTACGAGGTGCTGTCACGCGGCTGGCCGCTGGTCTTCCGGGGTAGCGACCTCAGCCTCGACTGGTCGATCGATGAGGCCTTCCATGCGCTCAACGCGGGCCAGCTGCGGCACGCGGCGAACGGCCAGCTGTACGCCGCTGCCGTGCGCTCGGGCAGCGGTGTGCTCCGGCGGCTGGACAATGGGACCTGGGCAACGATGCTGGACCTGCCACCGGAGGTTTCCTTCCCGGAATCGGATGCACTCAGCGTGTCGCCGACCGGACAGACCCTGTTCGTGGCCCTGCGCGACACCCACCAGGGTGCTCGGCGCGGGCGGCTGCTGGTCAGCCATGACCACGGCAACGTCTGGAACGTGGCCACGCAGTTCCAGGGGCCCATCTCCCGGATGGAGCTTCACCCGGCACGTGACGGGGGCGGGTACCCCACGCTGCTGGTCGGACACCGCGGCTACAACGAGCCGTCGAGCCTGCTGGTCCGCCAGCCGACGGCCTGGGGATGGACCCCGGGAGGACACAACCTGCCCTTCGACCTGCGGCACCTGCAGGCCTGCGCCACGGACGGCACGCACGCGCCACGGGTCACCTGGTTGGCCGGCTTCCGTCTCGGCAGGACGCACCTGTTCCGCAGCCGGGACGGTGGCCTGAACTTCGAGCTGATGCACGCCCTGCCCTTTCCCACGGGCTACCCCTCGACCCTGTGGTGCGACCCCCGGCACCCGGATGTGGCCGTCGTCGGTCACGAGAGCGGCCTCGTGGTCCACGTGGGCGGGTCGACGCCGGTCGTGCTTGGCCAACGTCTGACCGACCGGAACGCGAGCGTTGCGGACCTGACCGTGGACTGGGGGCGGCTGATCGCAGCGACGCGCCAGGGTGTGTGGTCGATCCCGATGCCCACGGTGCCCTCCTTCCGACCGCAGGGCCTCACCGTTTCGACCGACGGCATGCGGCTTCGACCCACCCTCACCGTCGCCTGGAGCGGCGGGCACCACGACGTCGTGATCCGCCGTGACGGCGTGCAGGTCTACTCCGGCCCGAACACCGGCCAGTTCAGCGAGCGCCTGTCGGGACCGCAGAACGCCAACCCAACCTACCGGGTGTGCAATCGCGATTGGCCGACGGTCTGTGCGGTGGCCACGCTCTGAATCGGCAACCCGAATCAGTCGATAGGCCGGCCGGCGCGCGCTACTAGCCGCCGGCCCCGGCAGCCAGCCTTCGGGCGTCGGCCCGTTCCGTGCCGATGCCCCTCTTGGCAACCGCCCCGATCCGACCGCATGATTCCCCCCGGTCATCGGGACGAGGGTCCCGGACCCACTTCCTGGGGGATTCCTGATGCGTTCGAGCCGGTCCTGGCTTGCGGCTGCCGCCGCGGGCGTTGTGTTGTGCGTGGGTGTGGGTGATGCGCAGGGCTCGCGCCTGCGCGAGGCGGTGGTCGCGCCGCCGGTGGATGCGGTCCAGCCGGACTGGCCCGCCATCAGCGACCAGTGGCTGTACCTGGGCCCGCAGCGGCCGACGCTGTCGCGGCTGGGCATCTCCCGGATCAATCCCGGGCTGCTGATGGCGGTGACCGACGGCGCGGACGGGGTGCCCTATTCCGGCCGGCTGTACGAGTCCTCCGAGGCCGGCCTGCGCTGGCGCCACGACCCCTACGCCGACGCCTCTGTCGCCGACGTGGCCTTCGACGAGCGCTTCCGCGCCCTGTACGCCGGCAGCTTCGGCCTGTGGTTCCGCGATGCGGGGCAGCCGCAGTTCGACCTGGCCGTGCACCCGACCCTGGGCACCGCCCTGCGCACCGAGCGCCTGGGCGTGGGCCCGGGTGCCGACGCGCCGGTGTGGGTCACCGGCTCGGTGGCCGGCGCCGACAACCGGGTGTTCCGCATCGACGCCGACCTGACCGACTGGACCGAGACCACGCCGGCCCTGCCCGCCCGCGTGCAGGCCGCCGAGCTGGCGGTGTCGCCGACCCAGCCGGGACAGGTCGCGGTCGCCGCGGTCGACGCCGGCAGCGGCCTGGCGCGCGTGTTCGTCACCCGCGACCACGGCGCCAGCTGGGCCGCGTCCGACACGTCGGTGCCGGTGGCCGGCATCCAGTCGCTGCACTGGGTCGGCGACACGCTGTACCTGGGCGGCTGGTCGGGCAGCATCGACACGCCCACGCTGCACCTGGTCCAGACCACCGACGACGGGGCGAACTGGACCGTGTCGCTGGGCACGGCGGTCACCGGCGCGCCCGCCATCGACATCACCCACGACCCGGGCCAGCCGCAGCGTCGCTGGGTCGGCGACAGCCTCGGCCTGCTGCGCAGCACCGACGGCGGCGCCACCTGGGGCCGCGTGGACGGCCTGACCGACGCGGTCACCCGGGTCGTGTACGAACCCTTCCACGGGCAGCTGTGGGCCGCGGTCCGCGGGCGCGGCCTGTGGGTCAGCGACGACGGCGGCGACACCTGGGCGGCACGCGACGAACAGCTGGGCAGCCTGTCCACGGTCTCGGTGGCGGCCAACCGCGACCGTCCGGGCGAGCTGGCCGTGGCGGTGGACAGCTGGCTGTCCCAGCGCGGCGAGGTGGCGATGTCGCTGGACGGCGGCCTGGACTGGGCGCAGGACCTGGCACCGGCCTCCAACAGCGCCGGCGCAGTGGCCTTCGACGCGCAGGGGCGGCTGCTGGCCACGCTCAGCGGGCTGCAGGACGCCACGCTGTTCCGGCGAGATGCCGGCGGCGACTGGCAGTCCATCGGCTTCGACTGGCCGACCAACAGCCTGGTGCAGCCCGGGGTCGTCGCCCGTGGCGTGGGCGCGGACACCCTGCTGGTGGCCGCGCGGGTGTTCGACCACGGCACCGGTTCGGTGAGCGCGCAGCTGTGGCGCTCCGGCGACGGCGGCGGTGCGTGGCAGCCGGTGCTCCAGGCCGCCGAGGGCACGGGCCTGGTGGCCATCGAGCGCACCGCCGGCCCGAACGGTCCGCGTCTGTTCGTGCTCGAGCAGGGCTACCTGAGCGAGCACCGCGACATCCTGTGGGCCAGCGACGACGACGGCCTGGGCTGGTTCCAGGTGGGTGCCGGGCTGCCGGCGACCATCCAGGGCATGGTCTGCGCCGGCAGCGGCGGACAGGTGCTGCTCTACGGCACCGATCGCGCCAGCTACGCGCTGGGCATCCACCGCAGCCTCGACGGCGGCCAGACCTGGGTGCGCACCGACTGGACGCCGGGCACCTTCTTCGACGGCACGCCGTTCACCGCGATGCACTGCCCCGGCGATGCGATGCGGGTGTTCCTGGGCGGCCCCAACGGCTGGGTGTGGCTGTCGGAGGACCGCGGCAACAGCCTCGGCTTCCCGCTGGCTTCGCCGGCGGTGTGGGGCGAGAACCTGGTGCGGCAGCTGCAGCTCACGCCCAGCGGCCTGTACGCGGCCACCGCCGCCGGCGCATGGGTGAACCCCGACCTCACCGGTGCGCCGACCGGGCCCTGGGGCCTGACGGTCAACCAGCAGGTGCTGCGCATGCGCTACTCCGCCCGGCTGGCCTGGAGCGGTGGCGCCGCCCAGGTGCAGGTGCGCCGCAATGGCGTGGTCGTGGCCACGGTGGCCAACACCGGCAGCTGGACTACCTCGGGCCTCAGCCGTGACGCCGGCCAGACCTGGCAGGTCTGCGACCCGGGCGGTGAGTGCAGCGGGGTGGTGGCACCCTGAGGCGGACCCAGGCGAGCCGCCGGCGCCCACTCGCGCCGGCGGCCTGCTTACAGGCCGGATGTCAGGTCGGTCAGGTCCTGCACCACGACGTCGTGGCCTGCGATCTGGCGACGGATGGTGTCCGGGGCAGCCGGTGCGATGGCGGCGTACTCGATCTGCCAGCCGTTGAACCGCTTGTGGACCGAAAGGAACCTCGCCGTGTGTTCGCGCAGCGTTCGCAGGGAGCCTTCCAGTCGGGCTGGATTGCGCTTGCAGGTGCCCATTCGCAGCCGTCGGGCGTCCTCGTCCACCGCCACCAGATCGATCTCTACGTCGGCCCGGTCCCAGTACCCGTGGATTCGATGGCTGAGGTTGAAATCGCCAAGCCCCCGTCGGCTGCGTTCCTCGTACAGCTGCGCGGCCAGGGCCTCCAGCGCATGGCCCTCGCTGTCCTGCAGGCGCGCGTCGGCCAGGCTGATGAGCTCGGCAAGCGGGCGGAACGCAACCGATGAAACCGGGCGTTGCAGCGCATGCAGCCACGCACGCAGGAAGTTGTCCCGGATGTAATAGCGGCCGCTCCGGGCATTGGCTCGCGCGAACACGGGAAGCCGCCTCTCGATCATCCTGTAGCGCTCGGCGAGTATCTTCAGATACCCCCCGACCTGTCGGGCGTCTCCGGGCCCGCTGAGCGAGGCCATTGCCGCCTGGATATCGGCATTCGAGCAGCCCGGGCGGGCGGCCAGATACTGCAGAACCATGTCGTACCGGCCTCTGAGCTCCCGCATGAACCAGTTGTCTGCTTCGCCACGCAGCGGCGAGGAGCTATCGAAGAAGAGGCGTTGCAGGACATCCCGGCGGTCCGATGCCAGAACGCCCTGCTCGTAGGCATCCCGGTAGAACTTCGGCACCCCCTCGAACAGGTTCCACAGGAACAGCAAGCGCTCCGGATCACGGTCCGCATGCGCTTGCAGGATCTCCAGCACCGAGGCGATGTCGAGGTGGTCGAGCTGCAGCACATCGGTCACGCGATTGAACAGTGGTGCGTTTCGATCCTCCAGAAGCGCGGTCAACTCCGCATGCAGCGAACCCAACACGATCAACCCACCCCGCACATCGGAGGCGTCGGCGGCCAATCGATCGACTTCCGCCTGCAGCATCGAACAGAAATCGAACAGGTGCTTGCGGTGAAAGTACTGGAACTCGTCCATCGCGATGACGTAGCCGGCACGGGCGAGGCGACCGATCAGCGCGGCCAGTCCGGGCAGGCCATCGGCCCGATCGGCGATACCGAAGGTTTCCAGGTAGGCATTGCAGGCCGCCACGACACCGGCCGGATCGGAGTCGGGAATCTGCATGTACAGGGTGCGTGTGACTCCGGCCTGCCGAAGCGCCTGCTGGATGAGCGTGGTCTTGCCGATGCGTCGCCGACCGGAAATCTGCATGAAGAACCAGCGGCCACGAGCGAGCACAGCCTCAAGCTGCTGCAGTTCGGCTCGACGACCGTAGAACGACCACGGCCTGGCAGGGTGCTTACGCATTCTCACAAGCTAACGTAAAAACAATTAAATTGCAGGCCCGAATGTTCCAGGGCACTGATTCCACGTCACTTTTGGATCCACAAGTCCCGCCGGAGCGCGCCTACAACCGACCGTCCACGCCCTCGCGGCCCAGCACGCACTTCACGTCGAACAGCACGGTGCGGCCGTTGCCCCAGCGCTGGCGGATGCCGTCGGCACCCAGCTCGACGAAGTCGCGGTGGCCCACGGCCAGCACGATGGCGTCGTAGTGGCCGGTCTGCGGGTCGGCGACCAGGTCCAGGCCGTACTCGTGGCGGGCCTCCTCGGCCGCCACCCACGGGTCGTGCACGTCGGCGCGGCAGCTGTACTCCGCCAAGGCGGCGGCGATGTCGACCACCCGGGTGTTGCGCAGGTCCGGGCAGTTTTCCTTGAAGGCCAGGCCCAGGATCAGCACCTTCGCGCCGACCGGGTTGATGCCCTTGCCGGCCATCAGCTTGATGACCTGGCTGGCCACGTGCGCGCCCATGCCGTCGTTGATGCGGCGACCGGCCAGGATCATCGCCGGGTGGTAGCCGATCTCCTGCGCCTTGTGGGTCAGGTAGTAGGGGTCCACGCCGATGCAGTGGCCGCCGACCAGCCCGGGCCGGAACGGCAGGAAGTTCCACTTGGTGCCGGCGGCCTCCAGCACCTCCAGGGTGTCGATGCCCATGCGGTTGAAGATCAGCGCCAGCTCGTTGACCAGGGCGATGTTGACGTCGCGCTGGGTGTTCTCGATGACCTTGGCGGCCTCGGCGACGCGGATCGAGCTGGCCTTGTGGGTGCCGGCGGTGATGACCCGGCGGTACAGGGCGTCGACGAAGTCGGCGACCGCCGGCGTCGAGCCGGAGGTGACCTTCAGGATCGAGGTGACGCGGTGTTCCTTGTCGCCGGGGTTGATGCGCTCGGGGCTGTAGCCGGCGTGGAAGTCGCGGTTGAACACCAGGCCCGAGACGCGCTCGAGCACCGGCACGCAGACCTCTTCGGTGGCGCCGGGGTAGACGGTGGATTCGTAGATCACCACGTCGCCACGCCCGAGCACCGCGCCGATGGTCTCGCTGGCGCGCACCAGCGGGGTGAAGTCCGGGCGCTTGGCGGTGTCGATGGGCGTGGGCACGGTGACCACGTAGACGTTGGCCCCGGCCAGGTCGGACGCGGTGGCCGTGTAGCGCAGGCGCGTGGCCGCGGCCAGCTCGTCGGGTTCGACCTCCAGGGTATGGTCCCTGCCCTGCTTCAGTTCCTCGATGCGCGCGGCGTTGATGTCGAAGCCCAGCGTGTCGAACTGCCGGCCGAACTCGACCGCCAGCGGCAGGCCGACGTAGCCCAGGCCGATGATGGCGATGCGGGCGTCGTCTACGGCGGGGATCGGGGCGTGGCTCATGCGTGCGGGGTCCGTGCGGCGTCCGGGCAATGGCCGGTCATCATGCCAGCCTCCATGCAGACACGTAAGCGGCCACGGACTCAGGACGCGGCGGAACCCGGGAAAGCAATCCGCCGGCACCGTGGGGTGCCGGCGGACGTGTGGAACGCGCTACGGGTCAGCGACGCAGGCTGCGCACGGGCAACGGCTGCACCTGCAGGTCGTCGGGTTCGGGCACCAGCGCGGGCTCGTAGAAGTTGTTGCGCACCGAAAGCAGGGTCTGCGATCCATTGGCATCGAAGAACTCGATGCGTTCGAGCACGTACACGCGCGGGCTGTCGCCACCGTCGCCATTGGCCAACAGGGGCTGCCAGGTGCGACGCTGCAGCAGGTAGCACAGACCGTCGCTGCCCGGCGGGCATTCCGGGTAGCTGAAGCCGCCGAAGGTGTAGGTACGCATCTCGAGCACGCCGTCCTCGATCGCATAGGAGAACGGTGACTGCTGACGGATGCCGTTGGCCAGGATGGTCAGGCGCTCGCCGACCCCCGGCGCCAGGCCGAAGCGATGGTAGAAGCGCGAACCATCGCTTCGCGCGCGACCCTCGGAATGGATGTCGAGGCCGGAGAGCCAGTCGCCTTCCAGGATCTCCGGCGACTGCGCGAACAGCTCGGGCGTCTGCACGGGCACCGCCAGCGAGGCGATGCCGACCGCCGTGCCGGTGTCGTTGAAGACCTCCGTCGCCACCGATTCACCACCGCGCCCGTCCCCGTCGAGCCGGGTGAGGCGCACCGCCACCGGGCCCGCGGTCTCCCGCTGCATCCACAGCACGACCCGGCCCTGCGCGTCCTGCGACCAGTCCAGCGACGGCATGAACCCGTCGAGATCGACGGTGTTGGTGTCGAAGTCCACGACGCCGGCTCGCTTGGCATTGCTGGCGTCCTGGTTCTCGAAGAACCGGTCCGGAAGCGTCAGAGACCAGCGACCCTGCGGAGCGCCGTCGACGAAGCCCTCGGCAAGGGCATCCGGGATGACGTGGATCGGCCAGATGATGTCGCGGTCCATCAGCGAGGGGCTGTCGCAGCCGGGTGGCACCTCGCTTCGGTTGGCAACCAGCGCCTTGGTGCGCAACAGGGCCAGATCGGAGAGGTCCGGCGAAGGAGCAACGACGCGCAGGAGCGCGAAGGCGATCTCGTCGAAGCGGATGATGAAGGGGCGCGGGATCCCGTCCACGCACGACAAGGTGACCGCTGTGAAGGTGGTCAGCGCGCCACCAGACCCGAAAGTGATCCGGCCGGTCGTGTCGATGCCCCACGGCAGGTCGGGCTGGGCATTGGGATTCGGCCGATGGAGTCCGGCCGTGTTGCCCGGCCCCACATCGAACACGAAGCCCGAAAGATAGCGGATGTTGATGGTTCCGGGGTTGGCACCGACCCGGCCCACCAGGTACTGACCCTCCGAGAGCTCAGGCCAGGCCACGATGCCTCCCGGCTGGACCGCCATCTCGTCGGCGCCCAGCACCGTGCTGAAGCCCGGGAACTGCCCCTGGTCGGTGGCCTGCTGCAGCGCCCGCACATGGGCGGTGTCGGCGATCGCGGCATAGTGGTCCGCGTAGGCACCCTGGGCGCCGACCAGCCCCTCGGACAGGCCGTAGAGCAACGACGCCCGGACATGGACGTCCACCTCGTCGGCTGCAGCGTGCAGACGCCGGAAGTCCCCGACCGAGGAAACCGCCTGTCCGTGGTTGGCCACCGCCAGCACCGCGTGGTGCGCGGTGGTGTAGTTGTTCACCGTCAGCGCCGGCCACTGCGTCTCGTCCAGCGACTGGTCCTCGCCCGCCGCCGCCTGCAGGTCGCCCAGGCGCCCCAGCAGCGAGAACATCCGGTCGGCCTCGTCGTCCTGTACGCGGGTGACCTGGGCCTGGATGCGCACCAGGGCATCGGCCTCGGCGGTGGGCACCGCCACGCTGAAGCGGCCCGGCTCACCGGCACAGGCGCCGGTCACCACCGACCCGCCGACGTGCACCTGCACCGAGCAGCCCGCCTGGACGCCGGCGATGAAGCCCGACAGGGTGATCGACGGGGTCACGAACGTCACCGTCACCGTGCCGATGGCCAGCTGGCCGTCGGCACGCTGCACCGAATAGGCGAAGCGCGTGCTGTCGGCCGAGGGCTGCGCCGGTGCGGTGTAGCGCACCTGGTTGTCCTCGATCACCGCCTGGCCCTCGGTGACGCTGCGGATGGCGACCAGCGTCAGGTCGGGGCCCAGCACCTCGCCGTCGTTGGCCAGCACATCGATCAGGACGCTGCCGCCGGGTTCGACCTGGGCGGTGTCCGGCACGGCGGCCGTCCTCGGGACGCGGCCGAAGCCGGTGGCCAGGACAAGGGCCGGGACCAGAAGGCCCAGGATCAGAAATCGTTTCATTCCGCGCTCTCCATTGATGATCGCAATCCAGTTCCCGGACCACCGTCGCGCGCGTGGAAACGCGCCGCGGCCCCGTGCGTCAGGACCCGTCGCGGGCGACACTGCGCCCGCGGCCGATCCCGTAATAGGCCAGACCGGCCTCTTCCACTTCCTCGGGTTCGAAGACGTTACGGCCGTCGAACACCACCCGGTCGGCCAGGCTGCGCGCCAGCATCGCGAAGTCCGGCCGCCAGAACTGCTTCCACTCCGTGACCACCACCAGCGCGTCGGCGCCGGCCAGGGTCGCGTCGCGGGTCTCGCACAGCACCAGGTCCTCGCGATCGCCGTACAGGCGGCGGGTCTCCTCGCGGGCCTCGGGGTCGAAGGCCCGCACCCGCGCGCCGGCGTCCCACAGCTGCTCCATCAGGCGCCGGCTGGGCGCCTCGCGCATGTCGTCGGTGTTGGGCTTGAAGGCCAGGCCCCACAGGGCGATGGTGCGTCCGACCAGCTCGCCGTGGTAGTGCTGGTGGACTAGCTCGAACAGCCGTTGCTTCTGGCGGTCGTTGACCGCCTCCACCGCCTGCAGCAGCTGCGGGGTGTAGTCGTGCTTGCGCGCGATGCGCTCCAGCGCGTTGACGTCCTTGGGAAAGCAGGAACCGCCGTAGCCCGCGCCGGGGTAGATGAAGTGGTAGCCGATGCGCGGGTCCGAGCCGATGCCCAGGCGCACCTGCTCGACGTCGGCGCCGACGCGCTCGGCGATGTTGGCGATCTCGTTCATGAAACTGATCTTGGTCGCCAGCATCGCGTTGGCCGCGTACTTGGTCAGTTCCGCCGAGCGCTCGTCCATGACCACGATGCGCTCGTGGTTGCGGTTGAAGGGGGCGTAGAGGCGCTTGAGCACCGCCACCGACTCCGGGTTGCGGGTGCCCAGGATGATGCGGTCGGGCTTCATGCAGTCGTTGACCGCCGCGCCCTCCTTGAGGAACTCGGGGTTGGAGACCACGTCGAACTCCACCGCGACCCCACGGGCGTCCAGGCCCGCCTGCACGGCGGCGCGCACGCGGTCGGCGGTGCCGACCGGGACGGTGGACTTGTTCACCACGATGGCGGGCCGGGACAGGTGCCGGCCGATGCTGCCGGCCACGTCCAGCACATACTTCATGTCCGCGCTGCCGTCCTCGTCGGGCGGGGTGCCCACGGCGATGAAGATGATGTCCGCCGAGCCGATGCCGGCGGCGGCATCGGTGCTGAAGTGCAGACGGCCGGCGGCGTGGTTGTCGCGCACCATCGGCTCCAGGCCGGGCTCGAAGATCGGCACCACGCCCTGGTTCAGCCCGTCGACCTTCGCGGCGTCGACGTCGATGCAGGTCACCGAATGCCCGACCTCGGCCAGGCAGGTGCCGGTGACCAGCCCGACATAGCCGGTGCCGAAGATGGTGACCTTGTGCGTGTCCTTCATGGAGCCAGCCTGCAGAAATCTGGATGACGCGCGATTGTACGCAGACGATGTGACAGCCGCCGGGCCGGCCGCCGGTTCAGTCCCCGGCGACCCAGCGTCCGCCCAGCATCGAGCAGCTCTGCGGCAGGCTCTCGAGCATCTCCGGTGCGCGGGAGTAGTAGTAGGTGTCGAGCTGCATGCCGCCGTAGCCCTCGCAGCGCCCCTGGGCGCCGGACGGACACTGCGACAGCCAGTGCATCTCGCCCTCCAGCACGCCGCCGAAGCCCTGGGTCATCTCCCGGGCCGCGGCCACATGCTGGTCGCAGAACTGCCGCAGCTGCTGCTCGCCGGCCCCGCTGCTCTGGATGCAGTCGTCCATCACCTCGGTGACCCCGGCCATCGACAGCTGCCCCTTGAACTGGCAGGCGGTGCCGGCCCAGGCCAGCGCCGGCGCCACCGCCAGGCAGACCACCCACACCACGCCACGCGCCGACCGCTGCAGCCGACCCTTCATGTGCTTTTCCATACGTTCCTCAGACCCGAATATGCCGTGGAGCGTGGATGCCCCGGCCCCTGCTTCCCGACTGGGCCCGCGCCGAGTCTAACCCCAGCCGGAGGCGTTGCGGTGATGTACGGCGAGTGCGCCGTTCCCATGTAGAATCCGCGGGCCGGGGTCTCCCCGGCCCAATCGATCCCAAAGGAATACCCGACATGAAAGGACTTCGGCCAGCGGCCTGCGTCGCCGCGCTCGCCCTTGCGGCTGTGCCCGCCTATCCCACCCCGGCCTACGCGCAGGACACCCAGCACGAATGGGTGCTGCTCAATACGCCACGGGCCCAGGTCCAGGCCATCCACCACGCTTCGCAGCACCCGGGGCGGGTCCTGGTCACGCTGGCCCGCGGGGAGGACGCGCCCCCCGCGCATGTCGGGGCGTGGCTGTCCGAGGATGGCGCGTACAGCTGGGCCCCGGCCGTGGCCGACTCCCTGCACGTTTTCCCTGGAACGCCCTCGACCCTGTCCGCCGACGGCACCGCCTACCTGCTGACCAGCCTGACGCTGCACTGGCTGCCGGCTGGTGAAACGGAATGGCAGCAGCGGCAGCTCGGCTGGATCGATGGGCCCCTGTCCGGCACCCACCACCTCGCCACGGGCCTCCAGCTGGATGCGCCGGTTTGGGCGGCGGTCAACGGCCCCCCGATGGAGCTCCGTCGCCTGTTTCGCTTCGACCCGGTCACACGCACCGGCCAGCAACTGCGGCTGCCCGACCAGCCCACCGCCCGCTTCGTCCACGCGCTGGCCGTGGACCGCCAGAACCCCGACCGGATCCTGTTGGCAACCTCCCTGGAGGCACAGCCAAGCGCGAACTTTCCCATTCGCCTGTGGATGACGTCGAACAACGCCGCGACCTGGACCGCTCAGTCCACCACGGGCCTGCCGCCGGTGGGCATCACCGGGCTGGCGCTCGACGGTGGGCGGATGCACGCCTCGTTCGCCGGAGACACCGACGGACTCTACCGGTTGGCCGCCCAGGGGCAGCCCTGGCAGCGCATCCTGCCCGTCGACGGGTCGTCACTTGAGGTCAACGGGTTCACCTTCTCGCCGACCGATGGCGAACTCGTCGCTGCTGCGACCGCCGAAGGCGTGTTCGCCAGCGACGACGATGGCGCCAGCTGGCACAGGGTCGAGGGCGAGGGCATCCACGCCCTGCCCGCCCATTCGGTGCAGGCGACTGTCGAGGGCGGCCTGCTGGCGGGCATCGCCGACCAGGGTGTCTTCCGGACAGGCGCAGGCGACGAGGGCCTGGTGCCTGCCGGCGGCCACCTCAACCCGCCTCCGGTCCGCAGCATTGCCCACCGTCCGGATGCGCCGGCGTCGATGGCCTTGATCGAGCAGGGATCGCCACTGATGTCCCGGCCGAGGCTGCTGGAAAGTGGCGATGGCGGAGCCAGCTGGTCGGCGGTTGAAATCGGCGCGGAGGTTTCGGTGTTGCGCAGCCTCGCCTTCGGTCCGCAGGACACGATGTGGGTCGTCGGGCGCCCGGTGACCGGCACCCCCGAGGCACTTTACCGGCGCGGCGCCGACGCCAGCTGGTCGACACGCACGCCAGTCGCCGGGTGGCTGTCCCCGCGTGAGATCGCGCGGGTTCTGCCCCTTGCGGACCGGCCCGGCCACGTCCTGGCAACCAGCGCCTCGAGCTATGACGGCGGTGGCAGCCAGCCTCCCGAGAAGCGACTTTGGGCCAGCGTCGACGACGGAGACCACTGGACCATGCCGCTGAGCGTACCCGGCTCCCACACGACCGATCTGCTGGATGACCTGGGTGATGCCCTTGACGACCGGCTGCTGCTGGTGATCAACAACGGCGCCGGCGCATTCCGCGCCTTCCGCAGTGGCGGGGTTTCGGGTCCATGGTCGGAAATCGCAGCTTCCGGCCTGGCCGGCCAGATGCGCTTTGCCACCCGGGGTTGTGTGGCCGGCGCCGCCGTCGGGCAGCCGCGCGCCTACCTGTTCGGACAGCACGACTGGAACTACCAGCTCCGGCTTTTCGCCAGCGACGACGCAGGCGAAAGCTGGCAGAGCAGCGGCTGGACCGGTTCGCTGAACCTCGGCCAGCCGCGAGCGATCGCCTGCGATCCGGTGAATCCGGATGGGGTCTGGCTGGGAACCTCGAACGGCGTGATCCTGGCGTCCGAAGACGGAGGTGCAAGCTTCCAGAACTTGGCGGGCGGAAGCCCCCAGCCGGGCGATGTCACCGGCCTGCTGGCCTCGCCCCTGGGCCTGTATACCGCCACCGAACTGGGTGCCTTTGCCTGGATCGAATCGGAGGCGGTCGAGCCCGGCCTCAGCGTCACCAACATCGGCACGCGCATGCGGCAGACGCTGGAAGTTCAGTGGTGGGATGGCCTGCCGGAGATGGTCCTCCTGCGCGACGGCACGCCGATCACCGCCGGCGGAGCCTCGGGCTCGTACCAGCTGCGCGTGAGCATCCCGGAGCTGCCCACGACCCTCCAGGTGTGTTCGCCGGATCTGGCGACCTGCTCGGAGCCGGTCACGCACCAGCGCTGATCCACCGCGCGGTCGGCAGCGTCGCTCGACCGGTCCCGCGGCTTTGCGCGGGACCGGTCGCGTGACCGGGTGCCTGTCATGCGTCCGGTGGAATGCGACTTTCGGCCAGACGCCCCAGCAGCCCACCCAGGCTGCGCAGGTCCTGGGCGTTGTGCGCCAGCACGCGATTCAAGCGCCCCACGCCCCGTCCGCAGCGCAGGTAGTGCAGCCACGCCGCCGGCGCCTGGCTGCCGGGCAGGTCGTCCTCCCGCGCCACGCCCAGCAGCTCGCGCTCCACCGTGGCCAGCCGGCAGTTGGGCCACAGCCCGCGCCAGCGCCGGCGCACCGGGTGCAGCAGGTCCAGGTGCGCAAGCCCCTGCAGCGGCGAGGCCATGCGCGCCAGCCGGTAGCGGGTGTTGAGCAGCGGCGCGTCGTAACTGCGGCCGTTGTAGCTGACCAGCACCGTCCCGGGGTCCAGCCACTCGCGGAAGGCCTCCAGCATCGCCCGCTCGGCACCCAGCCGGGTGATCATCAGCTGCCGCAGGCGCAGGCGGCCGTCGTCCATCCAGTCGGCGGCGCCGATCATGAAGGCGCGGGTGCCGGTGCCCCCGGCCAGGCCGGTGGTCTCGGTGTCGAAGCACAGCAGCTGCCGCCGCGACACCCGGGGCGGTCCCGTCCAGCGTGGACCGGCGAAGTCCACGTCCAGGGCATCGTCCAGGCGCGGCCAATGACCGTAGGCCACGCACAGGCGTAGCCCGGGGGCGATCTCGGTGCCGGGCAGCGGCGGCTCCGGGGCAATGGACCCGCTCGCCACGCCGGCATCCGGCTGCCGCACGACCGCCCGCTCGCGCCGCTGCAGCAACAGCCGCAGCGCGGCCAGCCGCGCGGTGGCGGGAATGTCGCCCTCGGACCCGACGTGCTCCGGCGCGGGCGGCTCGCACGCCGGCGCCGGTGATTCCGGCCGCACGCCGGCCTGGCGCATCAGCCGTCGCAGGTCCGGGGCCGCCGTGCTCATGCCGCCTCCGCGCCGCTGCCCTGCCCCTGCAGCAGGCGCAGCACCCGCAGTCCGAGCGACCGGGGACTGTCCGTGGCGTCGGCCGCCTCCTCGACCGCCAGCACCGGCCCGACGCAGGCCGGGCAGCCGGCGCGGCAGTCGCAGGCGCCGACCAGGTCCAGCGCCCGCGCCAGCAGCTCGCCGCGGCGCACGAACAGCGGCTCGCTGAGGCCGATGCCGCCGGGGTAGTTGTCGTAGAGGTAGAGCGTGGGAACGAAGGCCTCGGCGGTCTCCGGCGAGCCGGGCCGGCCGTCGACACCGCGCAGCTGCCCGCGGCCGCCGGCGTCGCCGGACACGAACCAGGCGCCGTCGCCGCTGCCCACGGCCTTCTGCAGGTCGCGCCCCTCGGCCATGACCGCCACCGTCGCCACCAGGTGCAGGGCGTGGGCGGCGGCCAGGAAACCGTCCAGGGCCTGCTGGCGGCTGGCGAAGGCGGCCTCGAGCACGTCCTGCGGCAGCTGCCACCACATGGCCGTGGTGTGCAGCTCCTGGTCGGGCAGGCTCACCGGACCATACCCAATGTTTTCATGGGTATAGAAGCGGATCTTCTTGTAACCACTCACGCGCCGGACCACGTGCACCTCGCCGTGGCGGGCGCTGCCGCGGCCGGCGACCACGCCGTCGAAGGTCTCCAGCACCTTCAGCCGGGTGTAGTCGATGGCGTCGGTGTAGTAGTCGACGTGGGTGCGGGTGACGTAGGCCTTGCGGCCGGTCCAGTCCAGGCGCTCGACCTGGTAGGGGCTGGACTGGACCATGTGGATGGCGCCCTCGTAGAGGGTCAGCGCAGCGGCGGAGTAGTCGACCTCGGCGATGATCTGCTGGCGGCCGTCGCTGCGGTCGACGACGACGAAGTTGCCGTCGGCCACGCTGCGCAGGCTCACCGCGTTGGCCGGGTAGCTGTCGGCGATCCACTCCCAGCGCCCGCCCTCGGCATGCACAACGCCCGATTCCGCCAGCAGCTGCAGGTAGGGCGAGGTGTCGACCGGACCGAAGCCCTCGCCGTCGGTGAACGGCAGCTCGAAGGCCGCGCAGCGGATGTGGTCGAGCAGCACCAGCGGCTGGTCGGGGGCGATGCGCGCGTGCTCGGGGCTGGCGGCACGGAAGAAGTCCGGGTGCCGGACCATGTACTGGTCCAGCGGCTGGCTGCTGGCGACCAGCACGCCGAGGCTGGGCTGGCTGCGCCGCCCGGCGCGGCCGAAGCGCTGCCAGGTGGCGGCCACCGAGCCGGGGTAGCCGTTGAGCACGACCACGTCCAGCGCGCCGATGTCCACGCCCAGCTCCAGCGCCGAGGTCGAGACGATGCCGTCCACGTCCCCGGCGCGCATGGTCCGCTCCACGCTGCGCCGTTCCGTGGGCAGGTAGCCGCCGCGGTAGGCGCGGATGCGCGCGGGCTTGCGCGGGTCGGCGTCGAAGACGTCCTTGAGGTACTTCGCCAGCACCTCGACCATGGTCCGCGACTGCGCGAACACCAGGGTCTTGAGGCCGGCGCGGATGGCCAGCCGGGCGATGCGGTTGGACTGCGAGCGCGCCGAGGCGCGCAGGCCCAGGTCGGGGTTCACCACCGGCGGGTTCCACAGCAGCACGTGGCGGTCGCCGCTGGGGGCGCCGGATTCGGTGATCGCCTCCACCGGGGCCTCGATCAGCGCCCGGGCGTGGTCGGCCGGGTTGCCGATGGTGGCCGAGCACAGGATGAACTGCGGGTCGGCGCCGTAGAAGGCGCAGATCCGCCGCAGCCGGCGCAGCACGTTGGTGAGGTGGGAACCGAACACGCCGCGGTAGCTGTGGATCTCGTCGATGACGACGTAGCGCAGGTTCTCGAAGAACTGCGCCCACTTGGTGTGGTGGGGCAGGATGCCCTGGTGGAGCATGTCGGGGTTGGAGACGACGATGTCGCCGTGCAGGCGGATGGCCTGGCGGGCGTCGCCGGGGGTGTCGCCGTCGAAGGTGAAGGCCTTCAGGCCGAGGTCGCCGGCGCGGGAGAGTTCCAGCAGCTCGGCGACCTGGTCCTGGGCCAGGGCCTTGGTCGGGAACAGGTACAGCGCCTTGCCACGCGAGGCCATGGCCGCGGTGGCCACCGGCAGCGTGTAGCACAGGGTCTTGCCCGAGGCGGTGGGCGTGACCACGACCACGTTGCGCCCGGCGGCCACAGCCTCCCAGGCCCGGGCCTGGTGGCTGTAGAGCCGTTCCACCCCGCGTGCGCGCAGGGCCGCGGCCAGGGCCCCGGGCAGGTCCCCGGGCAGCGGTGCGTACCGGCCCGGCCGACCGGGCACGGTGAAGGCGCCGGTGATGCGGTCGCCGTACTTGCCCTGCAGGCGGGTCGCCAGGGCCTGGCCGTCGAGCCGGACCGGCACGTCATGGTCGGCGGGCGTCGGCCAGGCGGCCGCGGCGGGCGGGGATGTGGAGGCCATCGGGGTGCGCTCGGGTTGCCGGGCCCCACGATGTACGCCGGCCCCGTCTCAGGGACTGAGACCGGGCCCGGGACGTCGGTCCCGGCCGTGCCCTCAGAGGATCTCGAGCACCCTCTCCGGGGGCCGCCCGACGACCGCGCGCGGCCCATTGACGAACACCGGCCGCTCCATCAGCCTGGGATGGGCGGCCATCGCCGCGACCAGGGCCGGATCGCCCAGGCTGTCGTCGTCGAGGCCGAGTTCGCGGTACTCCGGTTCGCTGCGGCGGATCAGCTCGCGCGGCCGCATCCCCAGCTTCGACAGCAGCGACTGCAGGCCGGCGCGGTCCAGCGGGGATTCCAGGTACTTCACCACCTCGACCTCGACGCCGGCCTCCTCCAGCAGGGCCAGTGCCGCGCGCGATTTCGAACACCTCGGGTTGTGGAACAGAACGGCCATGAGCTTCTCCTGTGTGGTGTTGATCCATTCCCGCGCCGCGGGGCCGCCCGCCTGCGCCGGGGTCGATGCCTGCCGGTCAGCGCCGCACCGAGCCGACGCGGGTCGGCGCGGCGAAGGTGTCGGGACGGACAGGGTCCCAGAACAGGTCGAAGACCTCGTGCCGGGTCTGGCGTTGGGCGCCGGCCTTGAGCTCGCCGCGCCACACCCGGGGGTAGATCTGCGACAGGGCGTGCACCTTCACCTGGCTGATGCGGCGGATGATGTGTTCGGGCGCCAGTTCGTCGGGGTGCTGCAGGCCGGCGGCCTCCAGCAGCTTGCGCAGCGCGGCCAGGGTGTTGCGGTGGTAGCTGTGGACACGCTCGATCTTGTCGGTGACCACCAGCGATCGCTGCCGCCCCGGGTCCTGGGTCGCCACCCCGGTCGGACAGGCGTCGGTGTGGCAGGAGCGCGATTGGATGCAGCCCAGCGCGAACATGAAGCCACGGGCGGCGTTGCACCAGTCAGCACCGATGGCCATGGTGCGGGCCAGGTCGAAGGCGGTGGTCAGCTTGCCGGCCGCGGCCACCCGCACCCGGCTGCGCAGGTCAAGCCCGACCAGGGTGTTGTGCACCAGCATCAGGCCCTCGCGCATCGGCACGCCGACGTGGTCGGCGAACTCCATCGGCGCGGCGCCGGTGCCGCCCTCGGCGCCATCCACGACGATGAAGTCCGGGACGATCCCGCTGTGCTCCATCGCCTTGGCGATGGCGAACCATTCCCAGGGGTGGCCGATCGCCAGCTTGAAGCCGGTGGGCTTGCCCCCGGAGAGCTGGCGCAGGCGATCGATGAACGCCAGCAGGCCCAGCGGTGTGTCGAAGGCGCTGTGGCGGGCCGGCGAGACCACGTCGCGGCCCACCGCCACGCCACGGGCCTCGGCGATCTCCGCGGTCACCTTGGCCCCGGGCAGCAGGCCGCCCTGCCCCGGCTTGGCGCCCTGGCTGAGCTTGAGCTCGATCATCTTCACCTGCGGGTCGCAGGCGTTGCCGGCAAAGGCCTCCGGGTCGAATCGGCCGTCGGCGTCGCGGCAGCCGAAGTAGCCGGTGCCGATCTCCCAGACCAGGTCGCCGCCGTGCACCCGGTGGAAGCGCGAGATCGAGCCCTCGCCGGTGTCGTGGTAGAAGCCACCGCGTTTCGCCCCGCCGTTGAGCGCCAGGATGGCGTTGGCCGACAGCGAGCCGTAGCTCATCGCCGATATGTTGAAGACGCTGGCGCGGTAGGGCTGCGCGCAGTCGCTGCCGACCTCGACACGGAAATCGGCCGATTCGATGTGGCTGGGCTGGATGGAGTGGTTGATCCACTCGTAGCGGTCGCCGTAGATGTCGCGCTGGGTGCCGAAGGCGCGGGTCTCCAGCTCGTTCTTGGCACGCTGGTAGACGATGGCCCGCTGTTGCCGCGAGAACGGCACCTGGACGTCGTCGTCCTCGATGAAGTACTGCCGCATTTCCGGACGGATCGACTCCATCAGGTAGCGGGCGTGGCCGATGATGGGGTAGTTGCGCAGCACCGAGCGCCGCGCCTGCAGCAGGTCGTGCAGCCCCAGCAGCAGCAGGCCGCCCCCCAGCGCCACCAGGACCAGCGCCGGCAGACCGGGCCACTGCCACAGCCCCACCGCCAGGATGGCCGCCGCGACCGGCAGGCCGATGTTGCGTACCAGGACTCCCTTCACCCACCCGCTCCCGTGTCTGGACCGGGTCAGGTTAACGCGTCGTCGCCCCGTGCTGGTGCCGGGGCGGCGGGCCGACCATGTGCCCGACGACCGGCACGGCCGCCAGCAGCGCCCGCAACCGACCCAGCACCCCGACGGCCCGGCTGCGTTTGGCGGTCAGTGCGTACCAGCCGGCGCAAAGGCCCAGGAACACGCCGACGAAGGCCTGCTGCGGCACCTTCAGCAGCAGTGCGATGGCGGCCAGGCCGCCCAGCAGCAGCGACACCGAGGTGATGACCAGCACCGTGCCGCCGACGCCGAAGCCGGCGTCGAGGAAGTGGTGGTGCATGTGGCCGCGGTCGGCGGCGAACGGCGAGCGCCCCATGCGCAGGCGCCGCGCGATGAGCACGAGGCAGTCGATCACCGGGGGCGCGATCAGGAACGGCGCCAGCACCGGGCTGACCGGGTGACCGGGGTTCTGGGTGAGGCGGAAGGCCGCCCAGGCGATCACCAGCCCCAGCAGCGCGCTGCCGGCATTGCCCAGGAACACCCGGGCCCGCAGCAGCCCCGGCCGGCGGAGGTTGAACACCAGGAAGGCCAGCACCGCACCGGCCACCAGCACCAGGCCGTGCAGGAGGCGCTCGTTGCCGGCCCAGGCCGCCGCGCCGGCCAGCATCAGCAGGGCCGCGAGCACCAGCGACCCGGCCAGGCCGTCGATGCCGTCGGCCATGTTCAGCGCATTGATGAGCCCCACGGTGGCGAACACCGTGAACGGCACCGAGAACTGCCCCAGGGACATCGGTGCCAGGCCGAAGACCGGGCCGATCTGCTCGATCCGGACCCCGCCCACGTGGACCAGGATCAGCGCCGCGGCGATCTGGGCCAGGATGCGCCAGGTCCAGTGCACGTCATGGAGGTCGTCGAGCACGCCCACCACCACCAGCAGGCCCCCGGCCAGCACCAGGGCCTGCAGGCGCGGGCTGGGGTCGGGGATCAGGGCCACCATCACCAGCATGCCGATGAAGATCGCCAGCCCGCCATGGAACGGGGTCGGCGCCTCGTGCTGCTTGCGTCCCGCCGGGTGGTCGAGCAGGCCGAGGCGGTGGGCCATCGGCTCCAGCGCCCAGATCATCAGCAGTGTGGCAATGAAGACCGCGACGAACTCGAGGCCGATCGGCAGAAGCACGCGCCCTCCAGGGCCACCCCGCGCCAACCCGGCGCGCTCCGTGGCCGTCAGGTTATCAGGAGCCCGGGCGCGCGGGGAGGTGGCCGGTCACAGATCCGGCGCGGCGGATCCGTCGTCGCGCGCGGAACCCGCGGCCAGCCAGCGCAGCAGTGGACCGGCGCGGGATTCGGGCAGTTCCAGCGCCCGCTGGTAGACCGCGATCGCCGACAGGCACTGTTGCCGCGACTCCGGACCCGGCGCCGGCAACGACGCCAGCAGCGCCCGCCCCTCCGCCGCCGCCATGTCGTGCTTGCCAGGCGCCCAGCCGGTCGCCGCGGCGGCTTCGGCCAGTTCCAGCAGCAGGGCGATCTGCCGGTTGACGCGCGCCGCGGAGCCGGCGCCGCCGGGGCGGGCGAACACGATGTCCGCGCAGGTATCCCATGACGCCTGCAGCCTCGCGTCCTCCAACTCGGCAAGCATGCCGGCGTAGAAGCGCACCACGGCCTCGTCGCTGGCAGCGCCCAGCGCGTCCGACAGCACCGTCCCGGCGAAGGCGGCCACCTGCCGCGAGGCGCGCTCGGATGCCCCCGCACGCAGCGCGGCGTGGATGGACCCCGCCCAGCGTGAGGCCAGCTGTGGCCGCGTGACGCCCACCAGGGTCATCAGTCCCGCCATCGGATCGTCCGGGTCCGCGGCCCGGTACAGCGCCTGGATGTCTTGCCACTGGGCCTGTTCCAGCGAAACCGTCGCACCGTCGGCGCCGACCAGACCGTCGAGCACGCCGAGGGCCACCAGGTCGACGACCGGCACCTTCATCAACTCGTTGGCCTGGTAGCCGCGAGCCTCCTCGAGGACCGCGGCCGGCATGCCCGCCTCCTGCATCATCCGCCAGGCCAGTCGCCCCATGGCTTCCACGGCCGCCTGGCCGTCCCGCGCATCGCGGTCGATGTTGCTCACGCCATGGAGCCCCAGCGCCAGGCCAGGCTCGGCATAGCGGCGCTCGCCGCCCAGCAGCACCATCACGCAGGCGCTGCTGCACTCGCCCCGGGCCAGCGTGTCGAGCCCGGCGTCCCGCAGCAGGTCCACCACCGCCAGCGCCTCGTCGACCAGCCCACCGGGGCTGTCGATGACCAGCAGCCGCGCTTCCGGATGCCGGGCCAGCGACTGGGCAAGCGCCTGCCGGAACCCGGGGCCGATCGAGCCCCGCGCCAGCAACGCGTCGCGCTCGCCGACCCGGACCGCCTCGATGCGGTAGTCGCGGAAGCCCTCGCGAAGGGCCAGGTTCGGGTACAGCAGGGGCATCCCCACCGCCTGCACGATGGCCACGCCAAAGGCCACCATCAAGCCGACCAGGGCTCCGGTGCGCTGCAGGGCGGCCGCCGCCGGCCTGAAGGGCTGCAGACGTCGTGCCCGCCGCCAGGCGAAGGCCGCGGTGGCCAGGGCCACGGCCAGCAACCCCAGCAGCAGCGCACCCCAGGCCCCGAGGCCGGCACGCAGGCTGCCGAAGTCCTCCAGGCCGTGCAGCTGGAGCCGGGTGACCAGGACCACCATCACGCCGATGGCCAGCAAACCCAGGGCCAGGCGCAGGCCATCCGCGGCCCGCGCCCGGGGTGGGAAGTGCACCAGTGCCGGTTGCCAGCACGCCAGCCCGGGCCGCCACACGAGCACCCCGTCGGGCAGCCGGCCGTCCGCCAGTCGCTGGCGCACCTGCTGGACCGGGAACGGGCCGGTCCGCCGATCGCCCTGCCGGAGGTACCACCCGCTCATCCGCGCAGCGCCCACAGCAGCACGGCGGCCAGCACCAGGCCGCAGGCCGCCGACAGGCCGCGCACCCGGTCGAAGGGCTCCACGCGCACATCGAGCCCCAGCGCCCGATCCCAGGCCGTGCGCCCGTGCCGCGACAGGCTCCGGTACGACAGGCCCAGCGCCAGCAACGAAACCACCGGAAGGCCTAGGGCCAGGCCCCGGACCCAGACGTGCAGCTCGCGCGCCAGTGCCAACCGCAGCCCCGGAGGGTGGCCATCGACGTCGACCACCTGCAGTCCAAACAGCCACTTGCCCGGGGAACGCCCGGTCAGGCCGGTGGGCACGACGGCCACCATCGCCCCGAGGAAGACGATCAGCAGCATGTCCAGCAGGCGGCCCCGCGTCGTGGACAGGGCGGCGACGACGGCCTCCGCGGTCTGTGGCGCAATGGCGTAGAGCAGGACCGACAGCGCGGCCATGGCCAACATGCCGCACACGGCGATGTCGAACAGCCGTGCCAGGTAGCGGCGCACCGGCGAGGCCGCACCCGCGGACGACGACACGGCGGAGTCCTCGGCGAGCACCGATTCCAGCGGCCGCCATGCCTCTGCACCGTCGTGCCAGCAGCGCGTGCCCGGAGCCAGCCGCCCAAGGCGGTGCAGGCGCCGGATCTCAGGCTCGCCATGCGGACCGTTGGCCAGGCCGGCGTCGAGATAGAAGTAACGCTTCGCCATTCAACCTCCCAGCTCACCGGAGTGTGCCAGCGGTCGCGCCTGGCTACGTGAACCGCTGTCGTGCCGGCGGCAGCATCAGTGCGGCGAACCAGGCGAACAGGCAGGCCAGGGCTGCGGTCCGGAGCGGGTAGTCGGTGAGCGAGTGGAGCAGCAGGAGCAGGCCGGCCAGACTGGCCGCCTGTGCCAGCGCCCGGTCCAGCGCGCCGGCCGGGTCGGCACGTCCGCCCGGCCCCCGCCGCCAGGCACGCAGCCCCGCCACCAGCCACCAGGCCAGCATGCCCAGCGCCAGGCCGACACCGGCGACGCCGGCCTCCAGCCACAACTCCAGCCAGTCGTTGTGCGCACGGTTCACCCAGGCGCGCAGCATCAACGCCCGATCCTCGTGGCTGGCATACACCGGGACGAAGGCGCCGACACCGGCCCCGACCGGGGCATGCCGCCCGGCCACCTCCACCACCTGGGCGGCGATGGTGAAGCGATAGTCCTCGAACGGATCCCGGTCCAGCCGCGAGGCGATGCCCCACAGGCCGAACTGCACCACCGTCACGATGCCGACCACCGCCATCACCAGCACCACCCGGGTGGAGCGGGCGCGCTGCGCCCCGCGGGCACCGACCAGGGCCATGGCCAGCACCCCCGCCGTGGCCAGCATGGCCAGGGCCAGGCCGGAGCGCGACAGCGTCATGCCCAGCCCGAGGATCAGCACCACCCCCACCAGCAGCATCAGCGCCACGGCGACCGGCATGCCCGGCCGATGGTCGCGGACCATGCCGATCGCCCAGGCCGCGGCCAACGGCAGCACCGCGTAGAGCAAGGCGGCATGGTGGTTGCGGTTGGCGAAGAAGCCGACCGAGCTGTTGCGGTTGGTGATCTCGTGCAGGTACAGCGGGCTTTGCGGACCACCCATGAGCTGCGCCAGGCCGACGCACACGGCCAGCACAGCGAACACGATCACGACCAGGCTGGCCAGCCGCCGGCCGCGCAGGTCCAGTTGCAGGCCCAGCAGGAAGACCGCCGCCGGCGCCATCAGGAACAGCCAGGCGCGCAGCGTGGCCTCCGGGGCCATGCTCAGCGGCATCCAGGGCGGGGGGACGCCAGCAGCAACGAAACCCTCCAGGACCAGCTCGCGGTCGGGAAGCCGCGTCCACAGGGCGGGCGGAAGCGGCACCAGCTGCAGCAGCGGCAAGGCCAGTGCACCCGCCAGGAGGGCCAGCGGCCAGCCCCAGCGACTGCGGCGTGGCCTCGTGAGCAGCAGCCAGCAGCCAAACAGCAGCGCCGGCAGGGCCAGCCACTGCAGGATGTGGTCGGAGGCGACCCCCTGTCGCGTGCCGCCACCGAGCAGCAGCGCGGCGACAAGCAGGCCGACCAGGACGAGCGGAATGCTGGCGGGTAGCCGAGGCTTCAGGCTGTCAGGCAGCACGGTCGATGCCTTCCACCGCATTGCCGGAGCGACCCCGCCACGGGTGCGGGGTCGGCAAACCGCGGACCGTTCAGGGGCTGACCGGCGGGACCGGGGACTCCCGGACCGAATCGCTGTCGATGATGAAGTAGGCCAGCGCCACGGCGCCGGCGCCGAAGACCACCCAGGTCTCGGGGCCGATGGCCGAACCGCCCTCGCCCGCCTGCGCGGTCATGCGGCCGACGCGGTGGGCGTCGAGGTCGCCCCCGGCACACGGGGACACCGCGGGAAGCGTCACCAGCGTCTCGGCATCCAGCTCGACCTCGCAGCCGTCGACGAAGGACAGCCGCGCCGACGCCTCGGTCATGAGCAGCACGCGCGCGCCGGCATCCAGCGACCGGGCGCTGGCCGTGACGAACCGGTCGCCCTGCTCGATCAGTACGGTGCCGTCGACATCCGACAGCGTCGCCACGGGCTCGGCGGCAAGCGCCACGCCCGAAAAAAGGAGTGCAGCCGAGCAGGCTGCGGCGAGGGTTGCACGGTTCTTCTTCATGGTTTCCACCTTTCCTGGCAGACAAACGGGCGAAGGCCGGTCACCCGGCCTCCGCGAGACACCATCAGGGGCTGGTCGGCGGCGGCGGCGGCGGCGAGGAGCCGCTGCCTCCGGAGGCTGCGGCAACCACGGCAACGGCGACGCCGCCGATGATCAGCCACGTGTAGGAATCCGGGTCGGTGCGCGCGACGCGCGAACCCTCCGACGTATCCGCCTGCGCCACCACCGCGCCCACGTCCTCGACCTCGAGCACGGCCCCGGCGCAGGGCGAGACCGCGCCGATGGTCACCATGGATTCGGCGGGCAGAGCCACCGAGCAGCCATCGGACCAGGTCAGGGTGGCCGACGCCCCGGTCATACCAAGCACCCGGTCACCGGCGGAGACACGGACCTCACCCCGGACGGAGACGAAGCGCTCGCCCTGATTGACCAGGACGCTGCCCTCGACGTCACCAAGGACGACCGGCGACGAGGCGGCGGCCGATGCCACACCGGCCCCGACGAGGGCCGCCGAACACAGCAACGGGAGCAGGCTACGACGCATGGCGATTCCTTGGATAACGGTTCCAGAGGTCTTGACTATACGTCCAAGTGCCATGCAACTCAACGCGAACCCGACGCTTCACGGCCCCTGAAGCCGCGAAATGCGAACCCCGTCAAACCAGAGCCGCCCGACGATCTGCTGTTCGCTGTCCACGCGTGCGGGCAGCTGAAGCCGCAGCCATTGGGCCCGGCAGTCGGGCGGAACCTCGACCCGGGCCTCGAAGGCCGACCACGCACGCGTGCCCCGGAAACGCTCGGAGCGACCGGCGATGCCGCGACCGCCCTCGGCGCACTGCACGACCCACTCCAGCCCGGGTCCGCTGCGCAGGCTCTCCAGGCGCACCCGGCCGTGGAGCCGGTACTCGCCGGGCTCCAGCACCAGCAGCTGGGACACGTGACGGAACGGGACACGGCGGTTGAGGAACTCCACCCGCAGCGCCGTGATCGCCTGCCCCTGGTCGTCGAGCTCCTGGACACGCTCGATCAGCGCGCCGGGCACCCGACCGAACCGCCAGTCGAAAACCATGCCCCCGGGCTCGGCCTCGAACGATGCATTGAACACGTTGCCCAGCAGCGGCAGTGCGTCCTCCGGCAGCGAGGCGGCAAACAGCACCCAGGCACGACGGGCCTCGCCGTCGCGCACCATCCGGTCGACCACGGGAGCCAGCTCGGCCTGCGTCAGCGGCCGTTCGCCGGTGCGCAGCCGGGTGTGGAGCTCCAGCAGCGGATCGACCCGCTCCAGCTCCCTCGCCGCCTGGACGAGGAAGGCGCGCCGCCACGCCGGTGCATCGCGGAGCAGCTCCAGGATCGCCTCCATGCCGTCGGGCCCGGCCATGAAGCCGACCAGGGCCGGAAACACCTCACCGCGCAGCGCGGGATGCACGTCGAGCAACAGCCCGAGGTGCTCCATCGCCTCCCGGTAGCGTCCATGGCGCCCATGATGGTCGGCGAGCCAGGCGTGGCTGGCCACGTCGCGCAGGTCGCGACCGGCGGACAGCGCATACAGCGCCGCCGCGCCATCCCGGTCGTTCCGGGCCAGGGCGACCTCGGCCAGTACATTGCCGGTGACGGCCGACAGCGGGGCCACCCGAAGCAGCGCCACACCGTCGGCGGCGGCACGACCGGGCTCCTCCTGCGCCAGGGCCTGGCGGGCCGACGAGGCCAGCCGCGTCTCGACCAGGCCGGGGCCCAGACGAAGCTGCTGCCAGCCGATCAATGCGCCGGCCAGCAACAGGCCGGCCAGCACCAGGCGCCGGCCACCGTCGCTCATCGTCGGGAGCCGCCCGCCTTGGCCTCCGCGCCGTAGGCGTAATACCCGTAGTCGCCGTAGCCGTAGCCGTAGCCGTGCCCGGCCCGCCGCGCCTGGAACTTGCTCAGCAGCACGCCGAGCATCCGTGCCCGGGCGGCCTGCAGCCGCTTGAGGGCGGCGCGGGCCATGCCGCTGCGCGTGCCCCCGGCCTCGACCACCAGCAGGGTGCCCGCGGCCTGGTTGGCCAGGATCGGCGAATCGGCCAGCCCCATCACCGGCGGTCCGTCGATGATGATCAGGTCGAAGTCGCCGGCCGCATCGTCCAGCAGTTCCTTCATGCGGGCGCTGGCCAGCAGCTCAGCCGGGTTCGGCGGCAGCGGCCCGGTCGGCAGGACCGAATACAGGCCCTCCTCGGCCGCCTGCACCGCCGACCCGGCCGCACAGGCGCCGGAGAGCACGTTGCTCAGGCCGGTGGAGTTGTCCAGTCGAAGCGTCCGGTGCAGCGACGGGTTGCGCAGGTCGCCATCCAGCAGCAGCACCCGCTTGCCCAGCTGGGCGAAGCCCCGCGCCAGGGCCAGCGAGGTGGTCGACTTGCCCTCCGAGGGCCGGGAGCTGGTGACCAGCAGCGAGTGCGGGACGCCGGAGTCGGTGGAAAACTGCAGGGCGGTCCGGACCGAGCGGTAGGCCTCGGAGAAGGCCGAGCGCGGATCGCCCTGGGCCTGCTCGGGGGTGTCCTGCCGGCCCAGCTTGGGGATGATGCCCAGCACCGCCTGGCGCAGCTGCCGCTCCGCCTCCTCCGGGGTCTTGATGCTGTCGTCGATGAACTCCAGCACGAAGGCCGCCAGCACGCCGAGCATGCCGCCGATGACCAGCGCCAGCGCCAGGTTCAGGCTCAGGCTCGGCTTGTGCCGGGACTGCGGCACCTGGGCGCGGTCGACGATGGAGACGTTGTTGGTCCCCACCCCGCCGGCGACCCCGATCTCCTTGTAGCGCTGCAGCAGGCCGTCGTAGAGCTCGCGGTTGGTGTCGACCTCGCGCTGGAGGATGTTGTACTGGATGCTGCGGTCGCGCAGGTCCAGCACGTCGGCCTTGAGCTCGTCCACGCGTGCGGCCAGCAGCTGCTCCTGCGCCAGCGCCGCCTCGTACTCCGCCCTCAGGGCCATGCGGATGTTGTCCATCTCCTCGGCGATCAGCCGGTCGACCTCCTCGATCTGCGCCTGCAGCTGCTGCATGCGCGGGAAGCCGGGCTGGAAGACGCTGAGGTTCTCCTGGTAGGTCGCGGCAAGCTCCGCACGGGTCTCGCGCAGGCGCCGGATCGAGCCGCCCTCCATGAACTGGTCCAGGCCGATGCCGTTGCGGGTCTGGGCCTGCCGCCAGCGCGCCTCGGCGCGGATGCGCTCGTCCTCGGCACGGGCCAGGGAGGTGTTGAGGCTGGAGAGGTTGTTGGCCGCCAGCGACTGCCGCTCGTCGACGTTGATGATGGCCTGGTCCTGGGCGTAGGCGACCAGCTCCTTCTCCGAGTCCTCCAGCCGCAGCTTCAGCTCCGCCAGGCGCTCTTCCAGGAAGGTCCGGGCATAGGACGTGGCGTCGAAGCGGCGGTCGAGGTTGGCGCCGATGAAGGCCTCGGAGTAGGCGTTGATGATGCGCTCGGACAGCAGCGGGTCGGGGCTGTCGAAGTGCAGCCGGACCAGGCGGGAGTTGCGGATGGGCTCGACGCTGAGGTTGGCCATCACCCAGCCCACCGCACGGCGCTCGCGCGCCTCGAAGTCCTCGTCGTCCCCGGCACCGCGCAACATGCCGCGCGCCACCGCCAGCGGCGACGGCCGGCTGGCCTCGATGTAGGCGCGGTTCTCGGTCAGCGTCAGCGACGACACCACCCGCTCGGCCAGGGTGCGGCTGCGCAGGAGTTCGTACTGGGTCTGGTAGAAGTCGCGGTCGTTGGCGGCCTCGGCCGGCACCACGCCCTCGACCTCGACCACGCGGGCGGTGTCGCGCTCGATCTGCAGCGTGGTGGTGGCCCGGAAGATCGGGGTGCTCAGCAGCGTCGCCACCAGCGCAAGCACCACGATGAAGGCCAGCACGCCGGCGACGATCCAGCGCCGCTTCAGCAGGATGTGCCAGTACGCCAGCAGGTCGATCTCGTCCTCGCGCTGGGGACGGTCCTCCGCCGCCAGGGCCTGTGCGACGCCGGCGGCGCCCTGGGGCGCGGCGGCACCGGGGCTGCGGGACGGGTGGTCTGTGGATTCGCTCATCAGGGTCAGTACACGAAGCGGAAGGCGTTGATCAGGGCGGCGGACTGGATGAGCTCGCGCCACGCGGCGCGGGGTCCGGACTCGTCGACGACCACCACGTCCTCGCCGTACAGCGGCGGGTCGGGCACCTCGCCGGCGCGGATCATGTTGATGTCGAACACGCCGGCCATGCGCTGGCCGCCCACGGTGCGGAAGATGATGACGCCGCGGCGGTTGGCGACCCGGTCCAGGCCCTCGGCCATCGCGATGGCCTGCAGCAGGGTGATGTCGCCGGTCATGGGGTAGATACCGGGACGGTTGACCGCGCCCTCGACCGTCACCCGCTGGGACAGGAACTCCTCGACGAAGACCGAGACCTGCGGGTCCTGCAGGAAGCCGTCGCGCAGCCGGGTGGCGATCTCCGCCTCCAGCTCCTGGACCGTGCGCCCACCGGCGGACACCGCCCCGACCAGCGGCAGGGAGATCAGTCCGCTGGCATTGACCCGGACCTTGCGTGTGAAGTCCTCGACGCCGAAGACGCTGATGGAGAGCACGTCCAGCGGCCCGATGCGGTAGTCGCGGGCCTCGGCCTGGGCGTCAAGCGGCAGGCGGTCCGCCGCGGGAAGCTCGGCCATCGGAACCACGGCACCCGCCGTGCCCTGCTGGATGGCCCGGGTGTTGCCGCCGGCACAGCCGGCCAGGACGGCCAGCACGACGAGCAGCACGGCGACGGGCAGGCCCCGGGGGCGGCGGAGGGTGGTACGTGGGGGCATCGGTGTGCGGGTCCTTGTGCGAATCGGGTGGGGCGGCATGGGATCAGGCCGTACCGAACAGGCGCTGGAGCCAGCCGCGCTGCACGGGGCGGGCCCGCTCCGGCAGGCCGGGCAGCTCCGACGGCGCGCGGTTGTCGAGGATACCCTGCGGACGGTCCAGGACCAGGTGCCCGGCCTCGGCCTCGCCCAGCCGCCGGGCGCAGGCCTCGCGGGCCTCGGCCAGCAGCGGGGCCCGCGAGCCCGTGTTGTGCGCATCGGTGGCCACGATACTGACCAGGCCTTCGTCGAGCATGCGTTCGGACCAGTGCTTCACCCGGCGGCCGAAACGGCCGGTGATGGCCCCGGCCGTGAGCTGCATCCAGCACCCGGCATGCGCCATGCGAGTGAACACGTCGTAGTGGCTGTCGATCCAGCTCAGCCGCTCGGGGTGGGTCACCACGGGCACCCAGCCGGCCGCCATCAGGTTGAAGGCGGTGTCCTCGATGCGGGGCGGCGCGACATGGTGCGGCGGTTCGAACAGGAAGTACCGCGAGCCGTTGATCGAGGGAATCCAGCCGTCCCGGAGGCCGTCGCCCAGCCCGGGCTGCAGGTGCACGTCGGCCCCGACCACCAGCCGCAGCGGGATGCCCGCCTCGTCGAGGGCGGATTGAAACGCTGCGGTCGCACGACGGATGCCGTCGCCGTCGTTCTCGTACAGGCCCGGGTAGATGTGGGGCGTGCAGGCGGTCACGGTGATGCCGTCGTCCACCGCGATGCGCGCCATCGCCAGCGCGGTTTCCAGGTCCGGGGCACCGTCGTCGATCCCCGGCAGCATGTGGCAGTGCAGGTCGATCAAGCCCGCGTTTCCAGTTTCACCAATCCATCATTGTGCGCGGTTTGGGCGTGAATGTGGACGCCCAACCCGGCCGAAGCGTGGCCGGGTTCACAGTCGCCGGCCCGCCGGCGCGCCCGCATCAAGGGGTCCGGCCGGCCTCGACGATCTCAAGGAAACGCTCCGGCGCCACCGCCTCGCTGTACAGGAAACCCTGGTAGTGGTCGCAGCCGTCGTGACGCAGGAAGGCCAGTTGCTGCGCGGTTTCCACGCCCTCGGCGACGATCAGCAGGTCGAGCTGGCGGCCCAGGGCGATCACCGAGCGCGTGATCGCGACCGCCGAGCGCTCGTCGGGCAGTCCAGCCACGAAGCTGCCGTCGACCTTGAGGCAGTCGATCGGGAAACGGGCCAGGTAGACCAGGCTGCAGTAGCCGGTGCCGAAGTCGTCCAGGGCGATCCGGATGCCGGCCCGGCGCAGCTGGTTGAGCTGTTCGATCGCCGCGTCGGTCCGGTCCATCAGGACCGTCTCGGTGATCTCCAGCTCCAGGTGCCCGTGCTCGATGGGCCAGCGCAGCAGCGCCGCCTCGATGAGCTCGACCAGGTCCCCGGAGTAGAACTGGCGCGCGGACACGTTCACCGACATGGTCAGGCCGCGGTGGCCGGCCCGCTCCCAGGCCTGCAACTGCTCCAGCGCGCGGTGGATCACCCAGCGACCGATGCGGCTGATCATCCCCGAGCGCTCCGCCAGGGGGATGATCCGGCCGGGCGGCAGGTAGCCACCCTGCCCGTCCTCCACCCGCAGCAGGGCCTCGGCGCCCACCACCCGGCCGCTGCCGATGTCCACGCGCGGCTGGTAGTGCAGGTGCATGCGCCCGTCCTCCACCGCCCGGCGCATGCGCGCCTCGAGCTCCAGCAGGGCCAGCGCCTCGGAGTTCATGTCCGGGCTGTAGGTGTGGATCTGGTCGCGCCCGCCCAGCTTGGCCTCGTACATGGCGACGTCGGCGAAGCGGACCAGGTCCTCGGGCGAGTCGCCGTGCTCGGGGAAGTGGGCGATGCCGATGCTTGCGCCCAGGAACAGCTCGCGCCCGTCGACGTGGAAGGGTTCGCGCAGGCGGGACAACAGGCCACGGGCGACGATCCGGGCTTCCTCGGGCTCGCTGAGCGCATTGAGCACGACGATGAACTCGTCGCCACCCTGACGCGCCAGCACGTCCTCGCCGCGCAGCCGTCCGCGCATGCGCACGGCGACCTCGCGCAGCACCGCGTCGCCGACGGCGTGGCCGAGGCTGTCGTTGATCGACTTGAAGCGGTCCAGGTCGATGAACAGCACGGCCAGCCGGCCATCCTGGGTACGCGCCCGACCGAGCGAGTCCGACAGCGCCTCCTGGGCCGCCCGCCGGTTCGGCAGTTCGGTCAGCGCGTCGTGCTCGGCCATGAACTGCAGCTGGGCCTCGGTCCGCTTCAGGCGGCTGATGTCGGTTCCCACCGCGACGTAGCTGACCACCGCGCCCCCGGCGTCGCGGACCTCGCTGATACTCAGCCACTGCGGGTACTCCTCGCCGTCCTTGCGGCGAATCCAGTTCTCGCCCTGCCAGTGCCCGGCCTGGCGGAGGGCGGTCCACACGCCCTCGTAGAAGGCGTCGTCCTCGCGCGCGGTGTCCAGCGCCCGCGACGGACGGCCCAGCAGCTCCGGGCGGGTGTAGCCGGTCAGCCGCTCGACGGCCGCATTCACGTCCAGGATGTGGCCCTCCGGGTCGGTGACGATGATGGCGTCGCGCGTGGACGCGAACACCGCCGCGGCCCGTCGCAGCTCCGCGTCGTTGCGGCTGCGCTCGATCGCCGCGCCGAGGCTGGCGGCGACGATGCGCAGCATCCGCTCGTCGGCGTCGGAGAAGATGCGCACCTCGCGGACGGAGTCGAAGCCGAGGAAGCCCCACATCTGGCCGTCGAGCATCACCGGCACCAGCATCATGCTCAGGATGCCCTGGCTCTGCATCAGTTCGCGCTCGCTGAGGTCCTCGAACTCCGCGACGACGCCCCGGATGCACGCACCCGTGGACAGCAGCGGCCCGTGCCGCGGTGCGACCGCGTCGAGGTCCAGTCCCTGCATGGCGGGGTTGTCGATCTCCGGGTCGATGCCTGCGGCCACCCATTCATAGCGCTGCCAGGCCAGCAGGTGGCCGCTCGCCGCATCGCGGTGTGTCTCGAACAGGTAGACGCGGTCGACGCCGGTCCCCTCGCCGACTTCCTTGAGCTCCTCGGGAATGGCCGCGTCGAGGTCGCGGGCCTCCAGCAGCCTCAGCGTAAGACGCGCGGAGAGCTCGAACAGCCCCTCCCCGGCGGCCCCCTGTCCGGGTCGACGTCGATCCGCGTGCTGCGGCCGGCCTGACAAGATGCTCACCCCTGGAATTCCCCGATGCCTGCAGTCTGGCCATCCCGGCGCCGGAAGTGCAAGCGTGGTGCCCGGGGTGGGACTCGAACCCACATGGCACGAGGCCGGGGGATTTTAAGTCCCCTGCGTCTACCGGTTTCGCCACCCGGGCGGGGGCGATGCGAAGTGTATCCTTCCGCAGCCAGGCCTGGTGACAGGCGACATGAAAACAGGCCGTGACGCGGTCACGGCCTGTCTGGAATGACAAGGATGGAGGCCTGGGTCGGAATCGAACCGGCGTACACGGCTTTGCAGGCCGCTGCATAACCACTCTGCCACCAGGCCCCTGGTGGACCAGGGAAGCGTAGCCCCCCTGTCCGAAAAAACAAAACCCCGGCGAACCGAGGTTTTGTCGTCAACTGGAGCGGGAAACGAGACTCGAACTCGCGACCCCAACCTTGGCAAGGTTGTGCTCTACCAACTGAGCTATTCCCGCAGCTGAGGACGCGCATTCTACGGAGTTCACCGAACCTGTCAACAGTTTTGCAGCCAGGTTGCGGCACCGCGACCGGCCACGCGTGCCAAGGCGTTTGGCATCAGCGACTTGCGGCCTCAGGGCCCCTGCTGTTCGCCGTCGTCGGCGCGCATCGCCGGCCAGGCGGCGACCAGGTAGTTCCAGCCCGACCACAGGGTCAGGATGGCCGCCGCACCCAGCAGCACCTCGCCGATGATGATCGTCGGCAGACCGAACAGGTCCGCGCCGTAGAGCAGGACCACGATGGCCACCATCTGCACGATCGTCTTCACCTTGCCGACCCAGGCGACCTTGACCCGGGCCCGCTCGCCCAGGGCCGCCATCCACTCGCGCAGGGCGGAGATGGTGATCTCGCGCCCGATGATGACCGCGGCCATCAGCACCACGAACCAGTCCGGATGCCGCTGCACGATCAGCAGCAGGGCCACGGCAACCGCCAGCTTGTCCGCCACCGGGTCGAGGAAGGCGCCGAAAGCGGAATACATGCCGTAGCGGCGCGCGATCCAGCCGTCCAGCCAGTCGGTCAACGCGCCAAGGGTGAACACCAGGGCGGCGGCGAAGTTGGTCCAGCCGAACGGCAGGAACCACACCAGCACCAGCACCGGGATGAGTGCGATCCGGAACAGGGTCAGCCAGGTGGGGATGGTGACGCGCATCGGGCGAACGGTACCGGACCCGCCCGCGCCTGCATAGGGCGCGCGGATTCCAGCAGCACCTCAGGACAGGCCGTGCAGCGCCGCGTAGATGCGCTCGGCCAGCGCGGCGCTCACGCCCTCCACGCCGGCGATCTCCTCGACCCCCGCCTGGCGCAGGCCGGCCAGCCCGCCGAAGTGCTTGAGCAGGGCCGACCGCCGCCGCGGACCGATCCCGGGAATGTCTTCCAGCCGGCTGGTCTCGCGCAGCTTCTGTCGCTTGCCGCGGTGGCCGGTGATGGCGAAGCGGTGCGCCTCGTCGCGGATCTGCTGGACCAGTTGCAGGGCCGGCGAGGCCCCTCCCGGCGCCCAGCGACGTCCATCGCCGTCGATGAGCGTCTCCAGCCCGGCCTTGCGGCCCTCGCCCTTGGCCACGCCGATGACCCGGAGCCCCTCCACGCCCAGTTCCGCCAGCACCGCGGTGGCCTGCGACAACTGCCCCTTGCCCCCGTCGATGAACAGCAGGTCGGGCAGGACCCCGTCGACCTGGCCGCGCCGGAAGCGCCGCGACAGCGCCTGGTGCATGGCCGCGTAGTCGTCCCCGGGCTCGATGCCGGTGATGTTGTAGCGGCGGTACTGGCCGCGCACCGGTCCGTCGGCGTCGAAGACCACGCACGAGGCCACGGTGGCCTCGCCCATGGTGTGGCTGATGTCGAAGCACTCCATCCGGCGCGGCGCCTGTTCCAGGCCCAGCAGCTCGACCAGCGCGTCCACCCGCGCCTTCTGGCTGGCCTTCGAACGCAGCGTGGTCTCCAGCGCCAGCTGCGCGTTGCGGTCGGCCAGCTCCAGGTAGCGGGCCCGGTCGCCACGGACGCTGGCCTTGATCTCGACCCGGCGCCCGGCCTGCGCGGCGAGCACCTCGGCCAGCAGGAGGCGGTCGGGCACGTCGTGGCTGAGGATGATCTCCCGTGGCGGGGTCTGCTCCAGGTAGTACTGGGCCAGGAAGGCACCCAGCACCTCCTCGCAGCTGTCCGCGCCGTTGGGCCGCGGGTGGAAGGCCCGGGTGCCGAGGTTCATGCCGTTGCGGAAGCACAGCAGCATCACGCAGGCCTGCCCGCCCTCCAGGCGGCAGGCCAGCACGTCCATGTCGACCTCCTCGCCCTCGACGTACTGCCGGGCCTGCACCTTGCGCAGGGTCAGGACCTGGTCGCGCAGCCGGGCGGCGTCCTCGAAGCGCAGTTCGGCACTGGCGGCCTCCATCGCGGCGTTGAGCTCGTCGACCAGTTCGTTGCTGCGGCCGTCCAGGAACAGCGTGGCCCGACGGACGCTGTCGGCGTAGGCCTGTGCGCTCACATACCCCACGCAGGGTGCGCTGCAGCGGCCGATCTGGTGCTGCAGGCAAGGTCGGGTGCGGTTGGCGAAGACGCTGTCCTCGCAGCTGCGGATGCCGAAGAGCTTGTGCATCAACGACAGCGTTTCCCGGACCGCCCCGGCGCCCGGGAAGGGGCCGAAGTAGCGGCCCGGCTCGCGCCGCGGCCCACGATGGAAACCCAGCTTCGGCCACTCGCCCGCCCCGAGGTGGATGTAGGGGTAGCTCTTGTCGTCGCGCAGCAGCACGTTGTAGCGCGGCTTCAGCGACTTGATCAGCTGGTTCTCCAGCAGCAGCGCCTCGCCCTCGGTCCGGGTGACCGTGACCTCGATGCGGGCGACCTGCATCACCATCGACTGCAGCCGGTACGGCAGGGCCTTGGTGAAGTAGCTGCCGACCCGCTTCTTCAGCGAGCCGGCCTTGCCGACGTACAGGACGCTGTCGTCGGCGGCGACCATGCGATACACGCCGGGCGCGGTGGTCAGGCCACGCACGAAGGCACGGGCGTCGAAGCCGGTGCCGGCGGATTCTGCGCCCGGTCCGCTCACGCGTCCTCTTCGGTCACCTCGATGGCGGTCACGGCACCCGCACCCACGTCCAGCCGGAGGATCCGGTGGTTGTCGGTGTCGGCCAGCCAGACCGCGCCGGGGCTCGAGGCGACCGCGCAGGGACGCCGCAGCACCTCGCCCAGCTGCGCGGTGGCCACCGCGCCCCCGCCCAGCCGCAGCGTCCGGAACTGGTCGTTGCCGGCGTCGGCGATCCACAGCACCGGCGCGTCGGCCTGCAGGGCCATGCCCGTCGGGAAGCGCAGCCGCGCCCGCTCCCGCGGCCCGTCCTCGTTGCCGGACTCGAACAGCCCCCCGCCGCCGACGATCGTGCGCAGTTCGCCGTCGTTGAAGGTCAGCCGGCGCAGCGAGGCCGAAGCCGAGTCGAGGATATACAGCGAATTCTGGTTCACCGCCAGCCCGGCCGGGTGGGCCAGGCGCGCATAACGGGCGTTGCCATCCTCCCAGCCCAGCTCGCCGCTGCCGGCGACGTGCGCCAGGCTGCCGCTGCCCAGGTCCAGGGCCCAGACCTGGTTGGCGCCGGCGAGACTGACGTAGATGCGCTCGCCGTCGCCGGCCAGCCCGCAGGGCCGGTTCAGCGACACGTCCCGGGGTGAGTCGATGGCCGCGGTACCCGGCAAGCCGGGCCGGCCATTGCCCGCCAGGGTCTCGACCTCGCCCGAGCGCAGGTCCAGGCGGCGCAGCGCGTGGTTGCCGGCATCGGCGATGTACAGCGCCTCGCGGTGCAGCAGCAGGCCCTGCGGGTGGTCGAACGCGGCCTCGCCCGGACCGCCGTCGGCGTGCTCGGGATGGCCGGTTCCCCAGCGGTTGAGCACCCGTCCCTCCAGGGTGCACTCCAGGACCCGGTGGCGGCCGCTGTCGGCGATGTAGAGCCTGCGTTCGCCCACGGCGAGGCCGGAGGGGTGCCACAGCACCCGGTCCGGCGTCTGACGACGGCCGCTGACCGCCGTGGCGCCCTCGTCCAGCGGCATCGGCGCCTCGCGCAGCAGCGGTTCGATCGCCTGCTCGAGCAGCTGCGGCGCGATGTCGCCGGCGACCAGCTCTCGCAACACGCCGCGGTGATCGAGCAGGGCCACGCTGGGCCAGCCCCGCACGCCGTAGTGCTGCCAGGCGACGTAGTCGGGGTCGCTGGCCACCGGGAAGCGGATGCCCAGGCGCCCGACCGCATCGCGGACGCGCCCGGCGTCGCGCTCGGCCGGGTACTTCGGGACGTGCAGGCCGATCACCTGCAGCTGCTGCGGGTGCTGCAGCGACAGGTGGTGCATGGCGTCCAGGAGGTTGGCGCAGTAGGCCGAACTCTGGTTGAAGAACACCAGCGCCACCACACGCCCCTGGCAGCGCCCCAGAACCACCGGCTCGCTGTTGATCCATTCCAGGGTGTCATCAAGCTCTGGGGCGGGCGCCTCGGCCTGGCTCATCGGTCCTCCCTAACGCGCATCGGCAGGGGTGCAGGTTAGCGGGTGGCGGCGACGGGCTCCAGCGATGCCGGCGCAGCGTGGCCGGTGGGCCGATGGACGGCGGCGCCGGGCTAGCGCGTTGCGAGCAGGGCCTCAGCCCGCGCCAGGTCGTCCGGGGTGTCCACGCCCGGCGGGAACGGCACCGGGGTCTCCGCCACGGCGATCCGGTACCCGGCCTCGATCACGCGCAGCTGCTCCAGCGCCTCGGCCGCCTCCAGCCGACCCTGCGGCAGGCCCGCGAAGGTCTGCAGGAAGCCGGCACGGTAGGCGTAGATGCCGATGTGCCGGCACCCGGCCGTGGGCAGCCCCCCGACGCGGTCGCAGGCGTAGCGGTCGCGGAACCAGGGCAGCGGTGCCCGGCTGAAGTACAGCGCATGCCCCTGGCCGTCGGCCACCAGCTTCACCGCATTGGGGTCGAACGCGGTGTCGGTGTCCCGGAACGGTGCGTACAGGGTGGCCATCGGCGCCTGCGTCTGCTGCAGGCGCGCGGCGACCGCACGGATGCCCTCCGGTGGCGCGAACGGTTCGTCGCCCTGCAGGTTCACCACGATGCGGTCGGCGGGCCAGTCGAGCCGGCGCGCCACTTCGGCCAGCCGGTCGGTGCCCGAGGCATGGTCTGCGCGGGTCATGCACACGCGCACGCCGGACGCCTGGACGGCGTCGGCGACGCGGCTGTCGTCGGTGGCCAGGACCACCTCCTCGGCCCCGGCCTCCAGCGCCCGTTCCACCACGTGCAGGACCAGCGGCCGGCCGCCCAGCGGACGCAGCGGTTTCCCCGGCAGGCGGCTGGCCGCGTAGCGGGCGGGAATGGCGACGACGAAGCGCACTGGGGTCATGGCCGGGCTCAGAAGATGTCGATGCCGGCCATGCCGGCCTGGAAGCGGGTCAGCTGGCCGGCCAGCACCGCGTAGAACCCGCTGTCGAGCACGGCGCGCGCCGGCACCACGCGCACGTCGACGCCTTCCAATGCCAGGCCCGCCAGCTTCACCGCGTCCTTCTCGGTCACCAGGACCGGAAGGGCCTCGTCGAACACCAGGTCGCCGGGCGCGAAGGCGTGGTGGTCGGGGAACGGATGCCCGACGACGTCCAGGCCCGCCGCCCGGAGGCTGTCGAAGAAGCGCGCCGGATGGCCGACGCCGGCGACCGCATGCACGCGTCGACCGGCCAGCGCCGAGAGCGGCCCGGCCGCAGCGGCCGCCTGCCATTCCGCCAGCGGCACCACGCCCAGCGGTTCCAGCCGCATCGCCCACTTGCCCTCCTCGTCCACGCTGCCGCCGTTGACGACATGGACGTCGCACTGGGCGGCCCGCGCCAGCGGCTCGCGCATCGGCCCGGCCGGCAGCAGGCGCCCGTTGCCGTGCCCGCGCCGGGCGTCGACCAGCTCGATCTCCAGGTCCCGCGCCAGCCGGTAGTGCTGCAGGCCGTCGTCGCAGACGATGATGTCCGCACCGGCCGCCAGCGCCGCCTCGGCCGCCGCGACACGGTCGGCGTCGACCACCACCACCGCACCGGTCCGCGCGTGGATCAGGCAGGGCTCGTCCCCGCCGGCGGCGCTGCTGGTGTCCGGACCGACGCGCACCAGGCCTCGGCTGCTGCGGCCGTGGCCCCGGCTGACCACGCCGGGGTTCCAGCCCCGGGCCTTGAGCCATTCGACCACGGCGATGACCAGCGGCGTCTTGCCGGTGCCGCCGACGGTGAGGTTGCCGATGACCACCACCGGCGCCTCGACCCGGTGGGCCTTGAACCAGCGCCGGTGGTAGCCCAGCCGGCGCAGCGCGACGATGCCCGCGAACAGGCGGGACAGTCCACGCAGGAGCAGGCCGGGCTCGACACCGCCGTACCAGCGCCGTTCGAACCAGGCCTGCAGGCGGCTCACGCCGCGCCCCCGTCCCGGAACTGCATGCGGTGCAGCCGGGCGTACAGCCCACCGGCCGCCAGCAGCCCGGCGTGCGTGCCCTGCTCCACCAGCCGGCCCTCGTCGAGCACCAGCACCTGGTCGGCATGCTCCACCGTGCTCAGGCGGTGGGCGATGACCAGGGTGGTGCGGTTGGGTATGAGCTGCTCCAGCGCCGCCTGCACCAGGCGCTCGGACTCCGAGTCCAGCGCCGCGGTGGCCTCGTCGAGGATCAGGATCGGCGCGTCCTTCAGGAACGCGCGGGCGATCGCCAGGCGCTGGCGCTGGCCGCCGGAGAGCATCGAGCCGTTCTCGCCGATGCGCGTGTGCATGCCCTGCGGCAGGCGCTCGATGAACTCCAGCGCATTGGCCCGGGCGGCGGCCTCGCGGATGGCGTCCGGTGCCGCGTCGCCGGAGGCGCCGTAGGCGATGTTGGCCTCGACGGTGTCGTCGAAGAGCATGACCCGCTGGCCGACCAGCGCGATCTGCCGCCGCAGGTCGGCCAGCCGGTAGGCCGACACCGGATGGCCGTCCAGCAGGACCTCGCCGGCGCTGGGCTCGTAGAAGCGCGGCAACAGGTTCACCAGGGTCGACTTGCCGCTGCCGGAGCGGCCGACCACGGCGGTGACGGTGCCCGGCACGGCGCGGAAGGCGATGCCGGTGAGGGCATCCCGCTCACCGCTGCGGTAGCGCACGTCGACCCCGCGCAGTTCCACCTCGCCCCGGGCGCGCTCCAGCGGCAGGGTGCCCTCGTCGCGCTCCTCCTCGGCGTCGAGGATGTGGAACAGGCGCTGGGCCGCGGCGATGCCCTTCTGGATCATCGCCTGCACCTGGGTGATGCGCTTGAGCGAGGGCAGCATCGCCATCATCGAGGTGATCAGGGCGACGAACTGGCCGGCGTTCAGGCGCCCGGCCAGCGACTCGTGGCCGGCGACCACCAGGATCACCGCCAGCGCGATCGCCGCCAGCAGCTGGACCGTCGAGGACGCCATCGCCCGCGTCGTCTCGACCTTCATGTGCAGGCGCAGGTTGCGGTTGATCCGCTCGCCGTAGCGCTGGCTTTCCACCGCCTGGCCGCCGTAGATCTTGAGGTCCTGGTGCGCGGCCAGCGCCTGCTCGGCCTCCTGGGCCATCTGCGCCACACCGTCCTGGATGCCGCGGTTCAGTCGCCGGTAGCGGCGCGAGACGTACAGCGAGATCGAGGCGATGACCGGGGCGATGATGATCATCGTGATCGTCACCCGCCAGCTGATCGAGAGCATCACCGCCAGCAGGAACACCAGGGTCAGTGTGTCGGTGATGGTGATCTTGATCGCATCGGAGCTGGCCTGGGCGACCTGCTCGGTGTCGTAGTTCAGGCGACTGACCATCGAGGGCACCGACTCGCGGTCGAAGTGCTCGCTGGGCATGCGCAGGTACTTCAGCAGCACCAGCTGCCGCAGGTCGCGAACCACGCTGCGGCCGGCCCGGGACATGCCCACGTTCTTCACGAAGGTCGCGATGCCGCGGGCCAGGAACAGCCCGACGATGGCCAGCGGCAGCAGCAGCGAAACGTCCTGGGCGACGAAGGTCTGGTTGACCATCGGTTCCATGAGCTTGGTGAACCCGGCCGCGGCGGCGGCCTCCACGACCATGCCCACGCCGGAGACCGCCAGCAGCGGCCAGTAGCGACCGGCGTGCCGCAGCAGGCGGCCATAGGTCTGGCGGACGCGGGTTTCGCCGAGCTCGTCGCTCATTCGGATTCACCGGCCTGGGTGGCGATCGACACCCGGCTGAAGCCGAGCTGGCCGAGCACGTCCATGGCGCGGACCACGTCCTGGTGACGGGCGGACGCATCCGCCCGCAGCACCACCGGCCGGCCGCGGTCCTCGCCGGCCACCCGGGCGATCGCCTGGCGCAGCGAATCCGCGTCGCGACGCAGCACCTCGTCCTCGCCGACGAAGTAGCGGCCGTCCGCGTCCACCGTCACCACCAGGGCCGCCTCCGGCTCCATCGTGGCCGGCGCACTGGCCTCCGGCAGGCTCAGCCGCAGGGCCGACTGTTCGTCGAAGGTGGTGGTGACCACGAAGAAGATGATCAGCGTGAACACCACGTCGATCAGCGAGGTCAGGCTGATCTCGGGCTCGTCGCGCAGGCGGCCGGTGTCGATGCGCATGGCTCAGCCGCTCTTGCGCTTCGCCGCAACGCCGGGGTCGAGGGTGTCGATGAGCACCATGGCCTGCTTCTCCATCTCGACCACGTACTCGCTGACGCGGCCGCGGAAGTAGCGGTAGAAGGCCAGCGCCGGGATCGCCACCACCAGGCCCGCCGCGGTCGACACCAGCGCCTCGCCGATGCCACCGGCCAGGCGGCTGGCGTCGCCCACGCCGTACTCCAGGATGCCCAGGAACATGCGGATCATGCCGGTGACCGTGCCCAGCAGGCCCAGCAGCGGCGCCACCCCGGCGATGGTCCCCAGGGTGTTGAGGAAGCGCTCGAGCTGGTGGACGACGTGACGGCCGGTGTCCTCGATGCGCTCCTTGATGTGCTCGCGCGGCCGGTGCCGCACGTCGAGCCCGGCGGCGAGCAGCTCGCCCAGCGGCGAGTTCCCGCGCAGCACCTCGATATGGGCCGGGTCGAGCTGGCGGTTGCGGGCCCACTCGCGCACCTCCTCGCCCAGCCCGGGCGGGATCACGCTGCGCCGGCGCAGGGTCCAGAAGCGCTCGATGATGATCGCGATCGCGACCGCGGACAGGGCCAGGATGGGCCACATGACCCAGCCTCCGGCAAGCAGCAGTTCCAGCACGGGGCGTCCTCTGTTGTCCCGGCTGGGGGGCCGGGCTGTGTATCCGGGCGACAGGATACATGCTGGGGAGAGGCTAGTCCGGCTCGTGCCAGAACCGGCGACCGGCCTCGCGCCAGCGGGTCACCGCCACCCCGTCGCGCCGCACCGTGGCCCGCAGATGGCCGTGTTCGCCGGTGTCGGAGAGCGGGATGGCGCGCTCGGCCAGGCGTTGCAGGACGTCGGGGTGCGGGTGGTTGAAGCGAGACCGGTGGCCGGAGGCGTTGAGCGCGTGCCGGGGCGCCACCGCGTCGAGGAAGGCCGGGCTGCTGGAGTGGCGGCTGCCGTGGTGGCCGAGCACCAGCAGGTCGGCCGGCAGCCGGTCCGGCCACAGGCGCATCAGGCGCCGCTCGACGACCTCGCCGACGTCCCCGGTCAGCAGCGCGCTGCCGAAACGGCCCTCGACGCGGAGCACGCAGCTGCCTTCGTTGCCCACATCGGGGAAGTACGGGGTCGGATGCAGGAACTCGAAGTCGACGCCGTCCCAGTGCCAGCCTTCGCCGGCCAGGCAGGCCCTTCGGGTGGCCTGCTCCGGCAGCAGGCGACCGGCCCGCGGCAGCCAGGCCTGCTGGCCGAACACCGGCGCATCGGGAAAAGCCCGGTGCACGATGGGCAGGCCGCCGTCGTGGTCGTTGTCGTCGTGGCTGAGCACCAGTGCATCCACCCGCCCCAGCCCACGCGCCCGCAGCACCGGCAGCACGGCGGCCTGCCCCATGTCGCGGCCCCCGGGCGGCCTGGGCCCGAAGTCGTAGACCAGGGCATGGCCCCGGGTGCGCACCAGGACCGACAGGCCCTGGCCGACGTCGATGAGCTCCAGGTCGAAGCCACCCGCCGGCGGCGCCGGCAGCCGCGGCCACAGCAACGGCAGGACCAGCAGCGGCGCCAGCCAGCGGCCGGGAACGCCCCGTGGCAACAGCAACACGGCCACCCCGGCCAGGGCCAGCGCGAAGGCCGCCAGCCCCGGCGGCGGCAGGCTGCGCGCCGCCCAGGCGCGGGTGGACAGCGCCTGCATCCAGGGTTCGGCGACCCCGATCAGCCACACCGCCAGCGCCAGCGGCCAGCGCCCCAGGCCCACCGCCATGGCCTCCAGCGCCGTGCCCAGCAGCGACAGCGGGACCACCAGCAGGGTCACCAGCGGCACACCCACCAGGTTCGCCAGCGGCCCGGCCAGCGAGGCGTGACCGAAGAACCAGGCCGTCAGCGGCAGCAGGCCCAGCGTGGCCACCCACTGCGCCCGCAGCAGCGCGCGGGCATAGCCCTCGCCCGCCGCGTCGGCCAGGCACCACAGCAGCCAGCTCACGCCCAGGAAGCTGAGCCAGAACCCCGCGGAAAGCACCGCCAGCGGATCGACTGCCAGGACGGCCAGCATCGCCAGCGCCAGGCTGTTCCACGGGTCGACCGGGCGCCGCAGCACCCGCGCCAGCAGGGCCGCGGCGATCATCAGCAGGGCCCGTCGGGTGGGCAGGGAAAACCCGGCCGCCGCGGCATAGCCCAGCGCCAGCGCCAGTGCCGCGAAGGCCATCAGCATCGGCCTCGGGAACCGGCGCAACAGCGGTGGCCACAGCCGCGACAGCCAGCCCGCCAGCACGGCGCCCAGCCCCGCCACCACGCCGACATGGAAACCGGAGATGGCCAGCAGGTGGCTCAGGCCGGTGTTGCGCAGGGCCTCCCAGTCCGCCGCCGACAGTCCGCGCGTGTCGCCCAACGCCAGCGCCTGCACATAGCGCACCGCCTCCCCGGGTGCGGCCGCAGCCACCCGCTCGCTGGCCTGCTGCCGCCAGGCATCCAGGCCGCGGGCGGGTGCCAGGCGGGTCGCCGGCCCAGCGTCGCGCACATGGCCGGTGGCGGCCAGACGGCGCTCAAGCGCCCGCCGCTCGCTGTCGAAGCCGGCCGGGTTGAGCACCCCGCGCGGCCGCCGCAGCCGCACCTGCATCGCCCAGCGCTCGCCCGGCACCAGTTCCGGCGCGGCCCCGTACCAGGCCAGCCCCACCCGCCGCCCGACCAGTTCCGGCGCCCCGGGCACCGCCAGCAGCCGCAGCTCGAAGCGCGTGACCGGACTGCCGGGCCGAACCAGCCCCACCACCTCCCCCGTCACGTCGAGGTCGACCCCGACGTGTCCGGCGTCGATGCGCTGCCCCATCGCATGGTGGCCGTGCAGGACCGCCAGGCAGAACCCGGCGAGCACCAGCCCAGCCGCCCGCAGCCCCACCCGTCGCCGGAACGCCAGCCCCCCGCCCAGCACCAGCCCACCCGCGGCCGCCACCGACGGCGGCAGGGCCGCAAGCCCCATGCACAGGGTGACGCCGAGCAGCAGCAGGCCGGCCATGGCGGGAGGGCGCATGGCGGGAGGATGGGTTGGGGCGTGGGGGGTACGGCAGCCTCGGGGCGCGCGGCGACGTGTCGGAGAATGGCGGCTTTGGGGGGAGGAAACGGGTCAAGGGGAGTGGGAAACGGGAGGAAGCGGGACGCCCCCCACTCCCGTTTCCCACTTCCCTTCACCCTTTTCGCGGGCGCATCGCGCCCGCCGCCGTTCAGGCCTCCAGCCGTCCCCCGCGCAATTCCAGCCGCCGCCCCAGCTTCGCCGCCAGCCGCAGGTCGTGGGTGACCAGCACCAGGCTGGTGCGCTGTTCGCGGTTGAGTTCGAGCATGAGTTCGAAGACCTGGGCGGCGGTCTTCTCGTCGAGGTTGCCGGTGGGTTCGTCGCCCAGGACGCAGGCCGGACGGGTGACCAGGGCGCGGGCGACGGCGGCGCGCTGGCGCTCGCCCCCGGAGAGTTCGCCGGGCTTGTGCTCCAGCCGGGCGCCCAGGCCGACGCGCTCCAGCAGCGCCTTCGCCGGGGCCGCGGCCTGCTCGACGCCCTGTCCGGCGATCAGCAGCGGCATCATCACGTTCTCAAGCGCGGTGAACTCCGGCAGCAGGTGGTGGAACTGGTAGACGAAGCCCAGGGCACGGTTGCGCAGGTCGCCTCGGGCGGCGTCCGACAGGCCGGACATGCGCTGGCCGGCGACGAAGACCTCGCCGGCGGTGGGCACGTCCAGGCCGCCGAGCAGGTGCAGCAGCGTGGATTTTCCGGCGCCGGAAGGCCCGACGATGGCCACTGTCTCGCCCGGCTCCACCAGCAGGTCGAGGTCGTGGAACACCGGGGTGTGCAGCTTGCCTTCCCGGTAGGTCTTGCCCAGGCCGCTGCACTGCAGGACGGCGGTGGCACTGGCGTTGGCGGAGGGCTTTGCGCTCATCGTGCTCACTCGTAGCGGAGGGCTTCGGCCGGGGCCGTGCGCGAAGCACGCCAGGCCGGGTACAGGGTGGCCAGCAGGCTCATGACCAGGGCGATGCCGGCGATCATGGCCACCTCGCCCCAGTACAGCGCCGTGGGCAGGCCGCTGATGTAGTAGACGTCCTTGGGCATGACCTCGAAGCCGAACACGGTTTCCACCGCGGTCACGACGTGGTTGAGGTTGAGCGTGAGCACGACCCCGCCGACGACCCCCAACAACACCCCGAAGAATCCGATCAGGCAGCCCTGGATCATGAAGATGCGCAGCACCGTGCCCGGACGCATGCCCAGGGTGCGCAGGATGGCGATGTCGGCCTGCTTGTCGGTGACCAGCATGACCAGCGAGCTGACCAGGTTGAAGGCCGCCACCATCACCACCAGCGCGACGACGATGAAGATCATCGTCTTCTCCAGCTTCATCGCGCGGAAGAAGTTGGCGTGGTCGCGGCTCCAGTCGCTGACCCGGTACACCCCGCCGAGCTGGTCGGCGAGGTCCCAGGACACGCGCATGGACTCGAACATGTCGTGCAGCTTCAGCCGCACGCCGGTGACCCCGTCGCCCATGCGCATCAGCCGCTGCGCATCCTGGATGTGGATCAGCGCGGTGCCGCGGTCGGCGTCGAGGTAGCCGGTCTCGAACACGCCGACCACGGTGAAGCGCCGGGTCTGGGGCACCACGCCGACGGGCGTGGTGCGGAAGCTGGGCACGAAGACGTTGACGCTGTCCCCGACCCCGACCTGCGCCCAGGCGGCCAGGTCGCGGCCGAGGATGATGTTGAAGCCGCCCGGGACCAGGCGGTCGATCGAGCCGTCGCCGACCATCGAGGCGTGGAAGTCGGTGACCGAGGGCTCGGCGTCGGGGTCGACACCGCGCAGGATGGCGCCCTCCTCGCGCCGGCCCTGCAGCAGCGCGGCGCGCTCGACATAGGGCGCGGCGCCGGCGACGCGACGGTCGGCCCGGGCGATGTCCACCGCGCGCGGCCAGTCGTCCATGCTCTCGCCGGCGGCGCTGATGGTGGCGTGGGCCACCGAACCCAGCAGCCGCCCCCGGACCTCCTCGCCGAAGCCGTTCATCACCGAGATCACGGTGATCAGCGCGGCAACGCCCAGGCTGATGCCGGCGATGGAGACGAAGGAGATGAAGCTGATGAAGCGCGTGCGGCGCTTGGCCCGGGTGTAGCGCAGGCCGATGTTGAGCGAGAGGGGTCTGAACATGGGGACCTATCCTGCCAGCAGCGGCAGAGCGGTGGGAGGGGCGGCACGACCGCGCTTCAGCAACCGGAAGGTCCGGCGGGCACCGGCGGACAGGGTGTCGGGGTACCAGCCCAGCCGCAGCCGGCGCCCGGGCAGGCGCAGCGCCAGGACGGCCAGGCCGGCGCGCAGGTGGACGGCATGGCCGGACACCGGCCGACCGTCCAGCCACACCCGGCTGCCGTCGCCGTCGATGCGCACGCGGACGCAGCGCCCGGGCCGCGCCAGGCCATGCAGGGCCAGCACGGTGGCGGCCACCAGCGCGGTCACGGAGGCCGCCACGGCCAGCGGCAACGGCAGCGCGGTGGCCGGCAGGGCCAGGGCGGCCAGCAGCCCGGCCATCAACTGGGCCGCGGCCAGCAGCCGCGAGGGCCGCCAGTCAATGCGGCAGTCCAAGAATGGTGTCGACGAGTCCACGGAGGTCCTTCTCCCGGCATTCCTCGCGCCCCATGAACCAGCGCCACAGGCGGTCGTCCTCGGTCTGCAGCAGGCACTCGAACACCGCGCGTTCCTCCGCCGGCGCCTGCAGCCAACGCTGGTCGAGGTAGCGCAGCATCAGCTGGTCGAGCTCGCGCATGCCGCGGCGGCACCGCCATCGCAGGCGCTTGAGCTCGACCTCGTCGGGGGTCATCGCGGCAGGGCCTCGGGACTCAGGCGGCCCGCCGCTCGAACATCATCTTCTTGATCTCGGCGATCGCCTTGGCCGGGTTCAGGCCCTTCGGGCAGGTCCGCGCGCAGTTCATGATGGTGTGGCAGCGGTAGAGCTTGAACGGGTCCTCGAGGTCGTCCAGGCGGGCGCCGGTGTCCTCGTCGCGGCTGTCGACCAGCCAGCGGTAGGCCTGCAGCAGGATCGCCGGACCCAGGTAGCGCTCGCCGTTCCACCAGTAGCTCGGGCAGCTGGTCGTGCAGCAGGCGCACAGGATGCACTCGTACAGGCCGTCGAGCTTCTTGCGGTCGGCCGGCGACTGCAGGCGCTCGCGGGTCGGCGGCGTGGACTGGGTCCGCAGCCAGGGCTTGATCGAGGCGTACTGGGCGTAGAAGTGCGAGAGGTCCGGCACCAGGTCCTTGATGACCGGCATGTGCGGCAGCGGGTAGACCGGGACCTCCTTCCTGTCGCAGTCGCCGATGGCCTTGGTGCAGGCCAGGGTGTTGGTGCCGTCGATGTTCATCGCGCACGAGCCGCAGATGCCCTCGCGGCAGGAGCGGCGGAAGGTCAGCGTCGGGTCGATCTCGTTCTTGATCTTGATCAGCGCGTCGAGAACCATCGGGCCGCAGCTGCCCATGTCCACCTCGTAGGTGTCCACGCGCGGGTTGGCGCCGTCGTCGGGGTTCCAGCGGTAGATCTTGAACGTGCGCACGTCCTTGGCACCGGCCTTGGCCGGGAAGTGCTTGCCCTTGGTGATGCGGGAGTTCTTCGGAAGGGTGAACTCAGCCATGTCTCGTTCTCGCGTGGGTGCCGTGTCCGGCGCGCGCATCGCGCGCGCCGCGGGGTGCCTGTGGGCCGATCAGTAGGTGCGCGCCTTGGGCGGCACCGGATCGACTTCGTCGGTGAGCGTGTACATGTGGACCGGACGGTAGTCCAGGCGGGTGCCGCCCTTGTCGTCCACCCAGCACAGGGTGTGCTTGTGCCAGTTCTCGTCGTCGCGCTCGGAGAAGTCCTCGTGGGCGTGGGCGCCGCGCGACTCCTTGCGGTTCTCGGCCGAGACCATGGTGGCGACGGCCTGCCCGAGCAGGTTCTGCAGCTCCAGGGTCTCGATGAGGTCGGAGTTCCAGACCAGGGAGCGGTCGGAGACGCGCACGTCGGCGAAGCCGGCGTGCACGTCGGCGATCTTCTTCACGCCCTCGGCCAGCGACTCGGAGGTGCGGAAGACCGCGGCGTGGTCCTGCATCGTGCGCTGCATGCGGTTGCGCAGCTCCGCGGTCGGCGTGCCACCGTTGGCGTTGCGCAGGCGGTCGAGGTTGTCGAGCGACTTCTCGGTCGCCGAGGCCGGCAGCGAGCGGTGGCTGGCGCCGGGCTTGATGGTCTCCGCGCAGCGGTTGGCCACCGCGCGCCCGAACACCACCAGGTCAAGCAGCGAGTTCGAACCCAGGCGGTTGGCGCCGTGCACCGACACGCAGGCGGCCTCGCCGATGGCATACAGCCCCGGCACGACCGCGTCGGGGTTGCCGTCCTTCAGGGTGACGACCTCGCCATGGTAGTTGGTCTGCAGGCCGCCCATGTTGTAGTGCACCGTCGGCAGCACCGGGATCGGCTCCTTGGTCACGTCGACGCCAGCGAAGATCTTCGCGGTCTCGGCGATGCCCGGGAGGCGCTCGTTGATGACCTCCGGGCCGAGGTGCTGCAGGTTGAGGTGGATGTGGTCGTTGTGCTCGCCGACGCCACGGCCCTCGCGGATCTCGATGGTCATCGAACGGCTGACCACGTCGCGCGAGGCGAGGTCCTTGGCGTTGGGCGCGTAGCGCTCCATGAAGCGCTCGCCCTTGGCGTTGGTCAGGTAGCCGCCCTCGCCGCGCACGCCCTCGGTGATCAGGCAGCCGGCGCCGTAGACGCCGGTGGGATGGAACTGCACGAACTCCATGTCCTGCAGCGGCAGGCCCGCGCGCAGCGCCATGCCGCCGCCGTCCCCGGTGCAGGTGTGGGCGGAGGTGGCCGAGAAATAGGCGCGGCCGTAGCCGCCGGTGGCCAGCACGGTGCCGTGGGCGCGGAACAGGTGCAGCTCGCCGGAGGCCATGTCCAGGGCCAGCACGCCGCGGCAGGCGCCGTCGGCATCCATGACCAGGTCGAGCGCGAAGTACTCGATGAAGAACTCGGCCTTGTGCGCCAGCGACTGCTGGTAGAGCGTGTGCAGGATGGCGTGGCCGGTGCGGTCGGCGGCCGCGCAGGTGCGCTGGGCGGTGCCCTTGCCGTAGTGGGTGGTCATGCCACCGAACGGGCGCTGGTAGATCTTGCCGTCCTCGGTGCGCGAGAACGGCACGCCCTGGTGCTCGAGTTCGATGATGGCCGGGATCGCCTCGCGGCACATGTACTCGATGGCGTCCTGGTCGCCCAGCCAGTCCGAGCCCTTGATGGTGTCGTAGAAGTGGAAGCGCCAGTCGTCCTCGCCCATGTTGCCCAGCGCCGCCGAGATGCCGCCCTGCGCGGCCACGGTGTGGGAGCGGGTCGGGAAGACCTTGGAGATGCAGGCCGTCTTCAGGCCCTTCTGCGCCAGCCCGAAGGTGGCGCGCAGGCCGGCACCGCCGGCGCCGACGACGACCATGTCGTACTGGTGTTCGTGGATGGTGTAGGCAGACATTCGGGGGTTCCTTGGGCTCAGCCGGCGCGCACGGCGAGCACGATGATGGCCAGCAGCGAGGCGACGGTGGCGGCGAGGTAGACGAAGCGGGTCAGCACGTGCAGCGCCACTTCTGTGGCACGGGTGCCCACGTAGTCCTCGATGACGACCTGCAGGCCCAGGCGGGCGTGCTGGAACAGGGCGATGACGAACAGCGCCAGCAGCGAGGCGTTGAGCGGGTCGGCCACCACGGCACGCACCACCTGGAAGTCGGAGCCGCCCAGCTCGATGAACAGGCCGATGTGCCAGGGCAGCAGGAAGAACAGGGCGATGGCGCTCAGGCGCTGCATCCACCAGTGGTGGACGCCCTCCTTCGCCGAACCGTGGCCGCGGGCGCGGGCGAGCGGGTTGCGCAGGCTCATGCCGCACCTCCCATCAGCACGTAGGCCCAGATGGCCACGGTGAGCAGCAGCGAACCGGCGATCACGGCGTAGCCGCTGCGGTAGGCGGTGGCGATGTCCAGGCCCTTTCCGGTGTCCCAGAACAGATGGCGAACGCCGTTGCACAGGTGGTACATCAGCGAGAACGTCGCGGCCACCAGCAGCACCTGGCCGACCACCGAACCGAAGAAGGCGGTGAAGCGGGCGTAGGCGCCCGGCCCGGCCATCAGCGCCAGCAACCACCACACCAGGCCCAGCGACAGCAGCGCGTTGGCCACGCCGGTGGCGCGATGGGTGATCGACAGGACGCTCGTGAGCTGCGGCCGGTAGACCTGCAGGTGCGGAGAGAGCGGACGTTGGACTTCGGGGCGCGGAGTACTCGCCATGGGCTTTCCAGAGGCTGGGTCGGTGGAGTGGAATGCGTTGGTGCAGTGTGCGGCACACCGCGTCCCGGGCCCGTCAACGCGGACCGGCACGCGGTGTCAGAAATCGATGCAGCGCCCGTTCTTCTCCCAGTCGCCGTAGCGGGTCGGTTCCGGGCCTTCGCGGCCACCGATCTCGACCGGACGGCTGGCCGGATCCTGCGAAGGCGACGGTGCGGACCCGGGGGTCTGGGGCGGCAGTGCGTCCGGTCCCTCGGCGGCGGCGGTAGCGTCCTGCCCTTTCATTCGGGTGGTCGAGCTCATAGCCTTGCAAGGGTAGTCCCTGCCCCCCTTTCATTCAAGCCGGATACAGCTTTGGACACTTCCCTCGCACCGCCCGTCCCGACCCCGCTGGGCGGGTTCTCGCTGCTGTCGCTGCGGGGCCCGGATGCCCTGGCCTTCGCGCAGGCGCAGTTCTGCAACGACGTCCTGGCGCTGGCCGACGGCCAGTGGCAGTGGAACGGCTGGCTGACGCCCAAGGGGCGGGTGGTGGCGCTGTTCGCGCTGCTGCGGCTGGACCCCGCGCGGGTCTGGCTGGTCCTCCCGGACTTCGACGCGCGGGCGCTGGCCGAACCGCTGCGGCGATACGTCTTCCGGAGCAAGCTGGCCATCGAGCCGCTGGACGGGTACCGGGCCTGTGCCGTGCCCCTGCCCGAGGGCGGGTTCCAGGCCCCGGAGCGGGCGCGGATCGACGGCGACCGGATCACGCTGGACTTCGGCACGCAGCAGCGGCCCCGGGCGCTGGGCATCCTGCCGGCCGCGGACGTGCCCGGCCCGCCCGACCCGGCGCTGGACATGGCCTGGCGCCACTTCGACCTCGAACACGGCCTGAGCCGGATCGACCCGGACACCGACCAGGCCTGGACGCCCCAGATGCTGTCGCTGGACCGCCTGCGCGCCTACAGCGTGAAGAAGGGCTGCTACCCGGGCCAGGAGATCGTCGCCCGCACCCACTTCCTGGGGCAGGCCAAGCGCGGTCTGGTGCAGGTGCTGGCGGATGCGCCGCTGCGCCCGGGCGCCACCGTGATCGACCACGAGGGCCGGACGCTGGGACCGCTGGTGTGCGTGGCCTCCGACGACCGGGCCTGCCGCGCCCTGGCCATCCTGCCGCTGGCGTCGCCCGCGACGGAGGACGGGTGGCAGGTCGCCGGGGAGCCGGTGCGGGTTTCGCCCATCGGTGACGGGCTGTCCCGATAACTCCCCTTATGTTACGTCTGAAACACTTTATATCACTTTTGTGGCAATAACGTTGCCTATACACATCATTACGGACTCTCTGCTCAACTGAATCCTGAACGTTGTCCATAACCAACATATTTCCAGTTTTTTGTTCTACACTGTGCCTTATGGACAACATCCAAGCCACCTCCGCCCTGCTCGACGACGCCGCCCTTCGTGTCGAGGCCGGCGCCCGGCTGCGGGCGCTGCGCGTGGGGGCGCGGCTGACCCAGGAGGAACTGGCCCGACGCGCCGGCGTGACCCGCTTCGCCATCATCAGCCTGGAGGCCGGCAACCCCGCCCGGCTCGACACCTTCCTGGAGGTGGTCCGGGTCCTGGGGCGGCTGGACGCACTGCTCTCGGCACTGGCCACCGACCCCGACGGCCCCAGCCCGATGTCGCGGGTGCTGGGGCGCGACGCCGGCAAGCCCCGGGCGCAGCCGCAGCGGGTCCGTCACCGCGGACCGCGACGTTGAGCGGCGAACTGCTGGCCGAAGTCTGGCTGGGCCAGCGCCGCGTCGGCGCCCTGCTCGACCAGGCCGGTCGCCGGATCTTCGAGTACGACCCGGACTGGCGCCGGACCGGCTTCTCGATCGCCCCGCTGCACCTGCCGCTGCGCGGCGGTACGTTCGAGTTTCCCGCGCTGCTGCGAAGCGAGACCTTCCAGGGCCTGCCCGGCGGCATCGCCGACTCCCTGCCCGACCGCTTCGGCAACGCGGTCATCGACGCCTACTACCTGCAACGCGGCATCCGCGTCGGCGACGTCTCGCCGGTGGAGAAGCTGCTCTACATCGGCGACCGGGCCATGGGCGCGCTGTGCTACCGCCCGGCGCGCGATGCGGTGCCCCGGCGCGGCCGGCGACCGCTGGAACTGCGCCGTCTCGTCGACCAGGCCCGGCGCGTGATCAACGGCGACCTGGAAGCGGAGATGCCCGAGATCATGGCCGTGGCCAGCTCCGCAGGCGGCATGCGGGCCAAGGCGCTGGTGTGGTGGAACCCCGCCAGCAACGCCGTCCACGCCTATGGCGCGGACGCCCCGGACGGCAGCGAGCCCTGGCTGCTGAAGTTCGACACCGACCGCGAGGGACGGCCGACGCCCTACGGGCGGCTGGAGTACGCCTACGCCCTGATGGCCGGGGCGGCGGGCATCGATATCGCGCCGTGCCGGCTGATCGGCGAGCGCGACCGCGCCCACTTCGCCACCCGCCGCTTCGACATCGACGCCACCGGCCGGCGCCTGCACCGCATCAGCCTGTGCGGCCTGATGCATGCCGACTTCAACCTGCCCGGCGCCGGCTGGTCCTACGACCTGCTGATGCGCGCGCTCAGGCTGCTGGCCGCGCCGCTGGACCGCCGGCCCCAGCTGTTCCGCCGAATCGCCTTCAACATCGTCGCGCGCAACCAGGACGACCACACCAAGAACCATGAATTCCTGTGCGACCCCGACACCGGGCACTGGGACATCGCGCCGGCCTTCGACCTGACCTACGCCCACGGCGAGGGCTGGACCCGCGAGCACCAGATGTGGCTGCAGGGCAAGGCCGACGGATTCACCCGGCAGGACCTGCTGGACTTCGCCCGGACCCACGGCGTCGAAGACGGCGCCTCCATCCTCGACGAGGTGGTGGCCGCGGTCGCCGGGTTCCCGCGCTTCGCCAAAGATGCCGGGCTGGCGGCCGATACCGTCGCGATGGTGGCCGCCGAACACCGCCTCGGGCTCGGCCGGTGATGCGAAATGTGCTGAAATACGGGGATAGACAGGGGTACGGACTCACCATGATCAAGCCGACCGGCACGATGATCCTCGCCCTGGGCCTTGCGCTCGGGATGACCACCGCCCAGGCCGACGACTACATCGTCGCCGTGGAGCCCAGCTTCCCGGCCGACCAGGCCGCGCGGGTCTACCAGCCGCTGCTGGACTACCTGGCCCAGGCCACGGGGCACCGGTTCACGCTGCACGTGCCGCAGAACTACCACGCCATGTGGCGCGAGATCCGCACCGACCGCGCGATCGACTTCGCCCTGGAGGACGCGCACTTCGCCGACTACCGGATCCAGCGCTTCGGCTTCCAGCCGCTGGCCCGGACGGTGGAGCCGACCCGCTTCCACCTCATCGTGCAGCCCCACCTGGCCGACGATGGCGCCATGGGCCTGGTCGGCTCGCGGGTGGTCACCATGCCCGCGCCCTCGCTGGGTTCGGCCATGCTGGCCAGCGTCTACCCCAACCCGATCGCCCAGCCGGAGTTCGAGTCGTCGGCGGCCAGCTGGCGCGACGGCGTGGAGATGGTCTTCGCCGACGAGGCCGAGGGTGCCATGGTCCCCTCCTTCATCGCCGAGCTGTACCCGAACCTGGTCTCGGTGTTCGAGAGCCCCGAATTCCCCGGCCGCACGGTGCTGGCCTCGCCGATGGTGCCGGTCGAGGTGCGCGAGTCGGTGCGCGAGGCGCTGCTGGCGCTGAGCCCGGATGGCGACCTCTACGAACTGCTCGCCGAACTCGGCATCAGCGGCTTCCAGCCCGCCGACGCCGAGTCGATCGACGGCCAGGACGAGATCCTGCGCGCCTTCTTCGGCTTCCAGCCCAGGCCCTGACCCGCCTGCGAGGCGCCCCGCCCCGGCCGTCCGGGGCCCATGGCGCTTTCGCGTCCCCGCTGCGTACTACCGGTCACCTGCCGCTGGGAGACCGGGACCATGATCGAATCCATCGCGTTGCTGGCCCTGCTCGGGCCGCTTTCCGTCGCCGGGGCCGGATCGCCGGGGCCGGCGGTCCGCGCCCAGGCTCCGCCCGCCGACCTCGCACTGGACGGACCGGTGCGGCTGGGCGGTCGCCGGATCGACTGGGGCGACCTGACCACGCTGCCGGCCACCCGGGCCAGCCGCACTCCGGCCGGGCACTGCCGCTTCGCGATCCGTTTCGGGGTCGCCAACCTCGGGCCCGGGCCCGCCCCGCCCAGCGTCACCCGGCTGCTGCTGGACAACACCACCACGCTGGCGGAACTGCCCACCGGCGCCCTGCCCGCCGGCGACCGTCACGAGCTTTCCGGCGAACTGACCCTGTGGAGCGGCGAACACGTGCTCTACGTCCAGCTCGACGCCACCGACCAGGCCCGGGACCGGGACCCGGGCAACAACCTGCGCCGGATCGGACTGACCGTCGGGGACGGCTGCCCGGACCCGCGGCCACGCGCACGGCCGCCGGGCAGCGGCGGCCCGCGCACCATCCCGCCCCCGCCGGGCGTCCACCGTCCACCGCCGACCGGGACGCGTGCGCCGACCCAGGCGCCTCCCGCCGGCACCGGGTCGACGGGCCATCGCGCCGCGCCCCCCGAGGGCCGGCCACCGCAGGGCAGCCAGAGCAAACCGGTGCCGCCCGGCAGCGGCGACTGCAAGGCCACCATCAGCGTGACCCGCCACCTCGGCGCCACCCGCACCGGCGCACGCACGACCGCCATCGCCGCCTGGGAGGCGGTGGCCTTCGACCGGCACGGGGCCGGCCACCGGTGGGATGACGCCGGCGACACCCGGGTGGACTGCGAACGCAACGTGACCTGGACCTGCACGGTCTCGGGCCGGCCCTGCGCCCGGTGACCCCGGGCAACGAGGGGTCGACGCGTCGCCTCAGGCCTGTCGGCCGGATGCCGCGACGCAGGCTTCGACGATGTCGTCCTCACCCGGCAGCACCAGCAGCGCGGCGCCCGCCAGCGGCGTGTAGGTGTCGGCGCCGACCACGCGGGGCAGCAGCTTGTGCCCCAGCCCGCCCTCGGCCAGCGCCGTGACCACGCCCTCGCCGACGCCGGCGCTGCGCCGGCCCTCGTCGACCACCAGTACCCGGGCACAGTCCCCGGCGTGGGCCCGGATCGCCGCCTCGTTGAGCGGCACCAGCCAGCGCAGGTCGAGCACGCGCACCGACCAGCCGGTGGCCTCGCGGATGCGGCGCGCCGCGCGCAGGCTCATCGGCACGCCGTTGCCGTAGGTGACCACCAGCAGGTCGGTGGCCTCACCGTCGTAGACCCGAGGCTCGCCCACCGCCAGCGCCTGGTCCGGCGCCGGGTACGGGAACTGCCAGCCGCCGTCGCCGGCCTCGTGCAGGTCCTTGGTCATGTACAGCGCGATCGGCTCCAGGAACACGCCGACACGCCCGTCCACCTTCGCCTTGGCCGCCAGCGTGCGCAGCATCATCGCCGCGTCGTCGCCGCGGCTGGGGCAGCCCACGATGAGGCCCGGGATGTCGCGCAGCGCGGTGATCGAGTTGTCGTTGTGGAAGTGGCCGCCGAAACCCTTCTGGTAGCCCAGGCCGGCGATGCGCACCACCATCGGGTTGCGGTACTGGTCGTTGGAGAAGAACTGCAGCGAGGCGGCTTCGCCGCGGATCTGGTCGCAGGCGTTGTGGAAATAGGCCAGGTACTGGATCTCGGGGAACGGCAGCAGGCCGAGGTTGGCATAGCCCTGGGCCAGGCCCAGGATCATCGTCTCGTCGAGCAGCGTGTTGAACACGCGCTGCCCCTTGAAGGCCTTGTGCAGGTTCTTCGTGACCGTGTACACCCCGCCCTTCTGCGCCACGTCCTCGCCGAACAGCAGCGCCTCGGGGTACTTGCAGAACAGGTCGTGCAGGGCCTGGTTGATCTGGATGGCCAGGTGCCGTGGCGGCTGGTTCTCCGGCAGCTTCTCCGGGCTGCCGAACACCGCCAGGCGCTTGGCGTCGTAGTCCGTCCGGGTCGCCTCGGCGTGGACGGCGTCCGGCGACTCGGGCGCCAGCGGCGCGACCACCTCGGCCAGCGAGGTGAGCCTGGGCCGGTTGTAGGCCTCCTCGGCGGCCTGGAAACAGCGCCGGCGGATCGCCTCGTAGCGCTCCAGCAGCTCGTCGCGGTCCATCAACCCTGCCGACAGGGCGATCGAGGCCGAGCGCAGCAGCGGGTCGCTGGCCTCCACCGTCACCAGCTCCTCGATCGGGCGCCACTCGATCTCGAAGTCGGTGCCGGCGTGGCCCATGATCCGGGTCGTTCGCAGGTGCAGGAAGGTCGGCCGGCGGCTGCGGCGGCAGTGGTCCACCGCGGCCTGCACGCCGGCGTGCCCGGCCGCCAGGTCGAGGCCGTCGGCGAAGAAGTAGTCCAGCCCGGGCATGGCCCCGAAGCGCTCGGCGATCCAGCCGCGCGGGGTCTTCACCGAGATGCCGATGCCGTTGTCCTCGCACACGAACAGCACCGGCGCCGGCAGCTTCTGGTAGGCCGTCCAGGCGGCCGCGTTGAAGGCCGTCTGCGCGGTGGCATGGTTGGCGGAGGCGTCGCCGAAGGAGCAGATGGCGATCGCGTCCTCCGGCACCGGCAGGCCATGGCCGATGCGGCGGGCCTGCTCGACCGCCAGCGCCGTGCCCAGCGCCTTGGGCAGGTGCGAGGCGATGGTCGAGGTCTGCGGCAGCACCCACAACGGCTTGGAGCCCCAGACCTTGTGCCGGCCGCCCGAGGCCGGGTCGTCCTTGCTGGCCGCGAAGCTCAGGGCGGAATCCATGACCGGGTCCATGCCCGGCAGCTTGCGGAAGCGCTCGGCCATGAAGGCGCCGGAGCGGTAGTGCAGGAAGGCCGGGTCGGTGTGCCGGGTCAGCCGCGCCACCAGGGCGTTGCCCTCGTGCCCCGAGGAACCGATGGTGTAGAAGACCTTGTTCTGCAGGCGCAGCACGCGCGCCATCAGGTCGAGGTGGCGCGAGACCAGCTGCGACTCGAACAGTTCCAGGAAGCCGGCCGCATCCAGGCTGCTGCCCGGCAGCACCGGGGCGCCGTCCGCCGGCCTCGGCAGGACCGGGCCGTCCCAGTCGCGCACGTGCTCCTGGAAGTTCCGGTCGCAGATCTCCGCGCGGTTGAGGCTGCGGCGCCAGGTCGGGATGTGTGCGGTGCTCATGCTCGGCTTCCGGGGCTGTCCATGCGAAGACGGCGCCGTGCCGGCGCCGTCGGTGTCGACCGGCGATGCGCGGTCAGAAGGCGTTGATGCCGGTGAGTTCGCGACCCACCACCAGCTGGTGCACGGTTTCGGTGCCCTCGTAGGTGATCACCGACTCCAGGTTGAGCATGTGCCGGATCGGGCAGTACTCGGTGGTGATGCCGGCGCCGCCCAGCACGTCGCGGGCCTCGCGGGCGATGTCGATGGCCATGCGCACGTTGTTCCACTTCGCCAGGCTGACCTGGGTCGGCTGCAGGCGGCCGGCGTCCTTCAGGCGCCCCAGCTGCAGCGACAGCAGCTGCGCCAGGGTGATCCGGCGGGCCATGTCGGCCAGCTTGATCTGCACCGCCTGGGTGGCTGCGATGGGCCGGTTGAACAGGGTGCGGTCCTTGGCGTAGCGCACCGCCTCGTCCAGGCAGGCCACCGCCGCGCCGATGGGACCCCAGGTGATGCCGTAGCGCGCCTGGGTCAGGCAGCCCAGCGGTCCCTTGAGGCCCTTCACGTTCGGCAGCCGGTTGGCGTCGGGCACGCGCACGTCGTCGAAGAACAGGCCGGAGGTCACCGAGGCGCGCAGGCTCATCTTGTGCTTGAGCTCCTGGGCGGTGAAGCCCTTGGCGTCGGTGGGCACGATGAAGCCCTGGATGCCGTCCTCGGTCTGCGCCCAGACGATGGCGATCTGCGCGATGTTGCCGTTGGTGATCCACATCTTGGCGCCGTTGATGACCCAGTCGTCGCCGTCGCGGCGGGCGGTGGTCTTCATGTTCGCCGGGTCCGAACCGCCGTGCGGCTCGGTGAGGCCGAAGCAGCCGATGACCTCGCCGGCGGCCATGCGCGGCAGCCACTCCTGGCGCTGTTCCTCGGTGCCGTAGGCGTAGATCGGGTACATGCACAACGAGCTCTGCACCGAGACGAAGCTGCGGATGCCCGAATCACCGCGCTCGAGCTCCTGGCAGATCAGGCCGTAGGCGACCGAGTTCAGGCCCGCGCAGCCGTACTCGGTGGGCAGGCTGGAGCCCAGCAGGCCCAGGCCGGCGATCTCGGGCACCAGTTCCTTGGGAAAGCGGCCCTGGTCGAAGCAGTCGCCGATGATCGGCAGGACCTTCTCGTCGGTGAAGCGGGCGACGGTGTCCTGGATCATCCGCTCCTCGTCGCTGAGCTGGGCACGGATGTCGTAGAGGTCGTAGGGGTTGAGCGCCATGGTCGTCGGGCCGGTCGGGCAAAGACGCGATTGTATCGCAGCGCACGAAAAAACCCCCTGCCCGTTTCCGGACAGGGGGCTGTTTCACGCCGATGGCGCGCGCAACGTCAGCCGCGCGGCGCGGGCTCCTGGCCGGCAACGATCACGCGGCCGTCCTCGACCGGCAGGCGGCTGCCCGGGTCCTCTTCCATGAAGACGGTGTCGCTGCGGTCGCGGTACTGCCAGGTGACCTCGTAGCCGATGATCTCCTCACGCTCGCCCTTGGGGATGCGCTCCGCCGGGCGGGCGTCCATCCGGGTACGGCGGCTTTCGCCCTCGAAGGTGTAGGAGACGTTGTAGCCGACCACGTCCTCGCGGGTCTCGGTGACCGTGCGGCACTGGCGCTCGACGCGCTGCTCGACCTGGCGGTTGCCGGCCTGCTGGCGGCCCTGGATCTCGCGACCGGCGTAGGCGCCGCCGGCGGCGCCGGCCACCGTGGCCAGACGACGGCCGCTGCCGCCGCCGACCTGGTTGCCGACCAGTCCGCCCACCACCGCGCCGGCGACGGTGCCGGTGATGCGGTTGGGGTCGCGCTGCTGGACTTCGTACTCGACGATGCGGTCCTCGCAGACCTCGCGCGGCCCCGAGCGGGTCTCGGTGATCGGGCTCACGTCGGTGACCTCACCGAAGAGCTGGACCATCTGCGTGACCGGAACCTTCTCGACGACCTCCGCGTACTCGGCGCGGTTGGTCTGGTAGGCGGCAAAAGCCACGCCGCCAACCAGCACGGCGGCAATGGCGACAACCAGTGGCTTGTTCATGATGACCTCCATCGTGTCGGACTCGCCCTCCCCAGTGGAGAGCCGAAGCGTTGCAAGCCGATTGCAGCAGGGCGAAGCTGAACCGAACCCCGGCACCCGTCCGGGCCGTTCAGCTTTGCGATGCCCCCGTCGGGGCGTCGGCATCCAGGCTCCCCACTATGCGCCTCACCGACAGCCACTGCCACCTCGACCTCGACGCCTTTGAGCCCGACCGCGAACAGGTGATCGCCCGCGCGCGCGCCGCCGGCGTGGACACGCTGGTGATTCCGGCCGTCAGCCGGCGCCGCTGGGCGCCGCTGGAGGCGCTGTGCCGGGCGCATGAGGGGCTGCACCCGGCCTACGGGCTGCATCCGATGTTCCTCGACGAGCACGAGGACGACGCCGACCTCGCGGCGCTCGACGACTGGCTGCAGGCGCACCCGGCCGTGGCCGTGGGCGAGTGCGGCCTGGACCACCACATCCCGGACTCCCGGCCGGAGCGCCAGCGGGCCCTGTTCGAGGGCCAGCTGGCAATCGCCCGCAACCACGACCTGCCGGTCATCGTCCACGCCCGCAAGAGCGTGGAGGACGTCATCATCGCCATCCGCCGCGTCGGCGGCCTGCGCGGCGTGGTCCACAGCTTCCCCGGCAGTTACGAGCAGGCCCGGCAGCTGTGGGACAACGGCTTCCTGGTCAGCCTGGGTGGGCCGCTGACCTACCCCCGCGCCCGACGCCTGCGCCGGCTGGTGGCGGAGATCCCGATCGACTGGCTGATGCTGGAGACCGACTCACCCGACCAGCCCAACGCCGGCCACCAGGGCGAACGCAACGAGCCGGCACACATCCGCGAGGTGTTCACGGTGGTGGCCGGCCTGCGCGGCGAGACCGAGGCGGCGGTCGCCGCGGCCACCCGGGCCAACGCCGCCACGCTGTTCGGGCTGCCCACGCCCGGCTGAGCCCCGGGCCTCAGGCCGCGGTGCCGGCCTTGAGCAGTCGCTCCACCGTGCGCGCGGCCGCGATGAAGCCGAAGCTTCCGGTGACGTGGGTGGCGGCGCCCAGCCCGGCGCCGCAGTCCAGCTTCAAGGCCGCGTCGGCATCGAGTTTCGGCCGCGTCCCGCAGACCCGGCCGTCGGCCTGGGGATACTTCACGTTCTCCAGCGAATACACCGCCGGGACGCCGAAATAGCGGCCAGGGTTGCGTGGAAAGTTGAAGTCCGCGCGCAGCTTCTTGCGCACCAGCGCCAGCAGGGCGTCGTGCTCGGTGCGCGAGAGGTCGCGCACGCGGACCTGGGTGGGGTCGGTGCGTCCGCCGGCCGAGCCCACCGTCACCATCGGCTGCTTGCGCCGGCGACAGAAGGCGATGGCCTCGACCTTGGTGCGGAAGCTGTCGGCGGCATCGAGCACCAGGTCGAAGCCCGGGTCGAGCAGTTCGCCGAGGTTGGACGGGGTCAGGAAGCGCTGCTCCACCGTCACCGCGATGTCGGGGTTGATCGCCCGGCAGCGCTCGGCGAGCACCGCGGCCTTGCTGCGCCCGTACTGGCCGTCCAGCGCGTGCAGCTGACGGTTGGTGTTGGACAGGCACACGTCGTCGGCGTCCACCAGGGTCAGGCGCCCGACCGCGCTGCGGGCCAGGGCCTCCACCGCCCACGAGCCGACACCGCCCAGGCCGACGACGGCGACATGGCACTGCGAGAGGCGCCGGGCGGCGCCGGCGCCATAGAGCCGGTCGATGCCGGCGAATCGGTCCAGGAGGGCGTTCATGCGGCGGCATTGTAGCCGCCGGCCGACGTATCATCGCCGGGCGGCGCATCCGCCGCGGAAGGAGGACGAGCATGCGGTTCGCGATCGTGCTGGTGCTGGGCCTGTTCATCGGGGTCATGGCCACCGTGATGACCCTGGGCGCGCTGCGCCAGGGCACCCCGTTCCACCAGGGCCTGATGGCGGTGATGGCCTGGCACCATGGCCAGCTGCGCGGCATGGCCGACCCGGAGCGTTGCGACGTCGAGGCCGCGCCCCGCCACCTGGCCATGCTGGCCCAGGCCGGCGAGGACCTGGAGTCGGCCTTCCTGCCCACGCTCAACGACGAACGCTTCATCCACTATGCCCGTGGCTACCGGCAGGCAGTGGCGGCCGCGCGCGGCGAGGCACCGGCCGACTGCGCGGCGGTGGCCGCGATCGGCGAGTCGCTGCGCGACAGCTGCAGTGCATGCCATCGCGACTTCCGTTAACGGTGGCTGCACGACCCCGGCACGGTACAAACCCTGTTCAGGCAGGCCGGCCGAGCATGCGGTCAACGGGCGACGGGACGTTCGCCTGACCCGAGACCAAGGAGACACCCCATGAAGACGACCCGCATCGCACTGATCGCCGCCTCGTCGCTTGCACTGGCCGCCTGCGCCACCGGCCCGGGCTACCAGTCCGGCGGCTACGGCCCGGCCCACGGCCAGGGCGGCAGCTATGCCCGCTGCGCCAACTGCGGCACCGTCGAGGACATCCGCGAGGTCCGCGGTGATGGCCAGTCCAGTGGCGGCGGCGCCGTCCTGGGCGGCATCGTCGGTGGCGTGCTGGGCAACCAGGTCGGCGGCGGCTCCGGCCGCACCGCCGCAACCGTGGCCGGTGCCGCGGCCGGCGCGGTCGCCGGCAACCGTGTCGAGCAGAACCAGAACCTGGCCCCGACCTACGACGTGTTCGTGCGCATGGACGACGGCCGCCGCATCGTGGTCAACCAGCGTCGCCTGGAGGGCGTGCGCGTGGGCTCCTATGTGCAGGTCAGCGGAAGCTCGGTGCGCCTGCGCTGAGGCCGATCACGACGGCCGCCCTCCCGGGCGGCCGAGCGTGTCCATCCAGTCCACGACAAGCCCGGCCACCGCGCCGGGCTTCCTCATCCAGGCGAAGTGGTCGGCGCTCACGCCCAGCTGCGCCTCGCCCAGGCTGCGCACGGTCGGGACCACCGCGGTCTTCGCCAGCAGGGCCTCCAGCGCCGACCGGGGCCCGAAGGCATCCGCCTCCAGCACCAGCCCCAAGGCCGGCAGGTCCAGCCGCGACAGGGCCGCCTCCGGATCGATGTCGCGCCCACGCACCCGGTAGCGGCCGGTGCGGACGCAGTGCAGCCAGTCCGCCATCACGCCGCGCGCCTCGCGCCCACCGAAACCCAGCCGCCGACCCGGCAGGTAGCCCAACGCCGAGGTCAGGGGTGGCAGCAGCAGTTGCGCGCCGGCCAGCGCGGTGGCGATGTGCGGCCGCTGTGCCCGCCACCACGGCAGGCCGCTGCCGACCAGCACCAGTCCCCGGCCCAGGTCGGGTTGCAGCGCCAGCTGCATCGTCGCGAACTGCCCGCCCAGGCTGTGCCCGCCCCAGACCACGGGCAGTCCCCGGAACCGTCGCGCGGCCACCGCGGCGGTTCCCGGCAGATCGTGCGCCAGCAGCTCCGCATAACCCCAGTCGGCGTCCCTGGACGCGCGAACGGTGCTGCTGCCGATGCCGCGCCACTCGTGGATGGCCACCGACACCCCGGCCCGGGCCATCGCGTCCGCCATGGGCAGGTAGCTGCGCGCCGGCACGCCCAGTGCCGGCAACCAGACCAGCGCGGCGCGCGGCGCACCGGAGGAAACCTCGATAACCTCGTGCGACGCGCCGTCGGCTGCGGTCGCGGTGTGGGTGGCGTGTGTGGGCTGCATGGGCGGCCATGCTGCCCATCGCGGGCCCGGCCGCCAAGCCCGTGCATGTGAAGGCGGGCTTGACCTCCCCTGTACGCCCCCTGCACCGCGGCCCGTGCACTCTTCACCCGTCCTCGGCCTCACGTGCAGAGCCGGACGCCCCCTTTCCCCCAAGGAGTCACCCATGAACATGAAGATCCGTCACGGCATCCTGGCCGCGCTCACCGGCGCGATGGTGTTCTCCGGCTCGGCGCTGGCCGGACACCATGGCGGCGGCTACGGCGACAAGGAGCGCGAGAACATCGTCGAGATCGCCGCGGGCAACCCCGATTTCTCCACCCTGGTCGCCGCCGTCCAGGCCGCCGGCCTGGCCGACACCCTCTCCGGCGAGGGCCCGTTCACCGTGTTCGCCCCGACCAACGAGGCCTTTGCCCGCCTGCCCGAGGGCACCGTGGACTCGCTGCTGCAGCCGGAGAACCGCGAGCAGCTGGTCGCCGTGCTGACCTACCACGTCGTGGCCGGCAAGGTGAAGGCCGAGGACGTGGTAGGCCTGGATTCGGCCACCACCGTCAACGGCCAGGACGTCCGCGTCAGCGTCAACGGCGAGGCGGTCCAGATCAACGACGCCACGGTCGTCGCCACCGACATCATGGCCAGCAACGGCGTCATCCACGTCATCGACACCGTCATTCTTCCGCAGTAATCGCGTTGTAGTGTGTCCGGGCGGTCGGCAGCCGCTCTCTCCCCCAGGGCCGGTCCGGGTCTTCCCGGCCCGGCCCTTTTCGTGTTTGCGGACCTGTGGTCTATGGTGTTGACCCCTTCCCCGCCCCAAGACCCGTGAGCCAAGGCCTGTATCGACTGCTGACCGGTGACGATCGCGCGCCGGAAACCCGGGAGCTCGACGACGAGGCCCGGTCGAATGTCCCGCGCAACTTCGTGACCTACGTGCTCTCGCACGTGCTCACCAAGATCGGCGACGCCCTGATGAACCCCAAGACCACCCTGACCTGGGTGGCCGGCGCCCTGTCGGTGCCGACCTGGATCACCGGCCTGCTGGTGCCCGTGCGCGAGGCCGGGAGCATGCTGCTGCAGGTGTTCCTGGCCGGCTGGGTCCGCGGCTTCCGCCAGCGCAAGTGGGTGTGGGTGGGCGCCTCGGTCGTGGAGGGGGCCAGCGTGGTCGGCATGGGCCTGGTGGCGCTCGCGCTCGACGGACGCGCGGCCGGTTTCGCCCTGCTCGGGCTGCTGGTGGTGTTCGCACTGGCCCGGTCGCTGGCCTCGGTGGCCAGCAAGGACGTGCTGGGCCGGACGGTGCCCAGGAGCCGCCGTGGCCGCGCCACCGGCTGGGCGGCCAGCGTGGCCGGGGTGGCGACCATCGCCACCGGCGCGGGTTTCCTGCTGCTGTCTCCCGACGACCTCGGACTGGGCGGACTGGCGGCGCTGCTGGTGGTGGCCGGTTGCGCCTGGCTGGGCGGCGCGGCGCTGTTCGCGCGCATCGTCGAACCCGACGCCGGTGGCGAGGCAGGCGGCGAGGCGCTGGCCGGCCGTTTCCGGCTGCTGGCCGAGGACCCGGTGCTGCGCCGGTTCGTGGTCACCCGTGCACTGCTGCTGTGCTCGGCGCTGTCCGCGCCCTATTACGTCATGCTGGCCCAACGGGAATCCGGCAACGGGCTGGGCCTGCTGATGGCCTTCATCGTCGCCGGCGGGGTCGCCGCGATGCTGGGCGGCCCGGTCTGGGGCCGCATGGCCGACCGCTCCAGCCGGATGGTGATGGTGGTCGCCGCCGCCGCCAGCGCGGCCCTGGGCCTGGCTGTGGCCGGCGCATCCTGGGCACAGCTGCCCGCCCTGGGCGGGGCCTGGGCCCTGCCGGCGGCCTACTTCCTGCTGTCGGTCGCGCACGAGGGCGTGCGCGTGGGACGCAAGACCTACCTCGTGGACATCGCCGAGGGCGCACGCCGCACCGACTACGTGTCGGTGAGCAACTCCTCGATCGGGCTGGTGCTGCTGTTCGTCGGCGGCGGCGGCGCTGCGTTGTCGGCCCTCTCGGTCGAGGCGGCCCTGCTGGGGCTGGCCCTGGCCGGACTCGCCGGCGCGGTGTTCGGCATCGGCTTGCCCGAGGCCGAGGGCGACGAGGACGACTAGACCGGACCCGGAGCGCGCCGTGCATCAAGCAGGCGCTGGGCTCCGAGGTAGCCCGACAGCCACGCCGACTCCACGCGGGGCCCCAGGCAGGCGTCACCGACCACCGCCACCCCCGTTTCCGCGTCCAGCAACGCCGGCTCGCCCAGGGCCCGGGTCACCCGGGCGAAGCGCCAACGGTGGGCCGACGCCCCCAGCACCGCGTCCTGCGGCAGGCCGGTGAGCCCGGGCAGCTGCGGCAGCAGGTCCGCCACGACCGATTCCGGACTTGCCTCCAGTTGCCGCCGGGAGTAAGCCTCGCTGGCGTGGACCACCAGCGTCGCGGCCTCACCCGTGCGGCCGGGCTTGTCGGAGTCCAGCGCCCACCAGGCGATGTCCCCCCCGGCCAGCCGGCCCAGTGCCGCCTGCGGGCGGGCCGCTCCGCGCACGGCGACCAGCAGCGCCCAGCAGGGTGCATAGGCCGCCTGCCCCAGCCTCGCGGCCAGCGCGCCGTGACCCTGCAACAGGTCCACGGCCTGCGGCGCCGGCGCCGACACCACCAGCAGCGGGGCCGCCGCGATCACACCGCCGTCGGGGTCGAACAGCCGCCATTGTCCGGACCCGCGCTCCATGCGCGCCACGCGGACCCCGGTGCGCAAGCCGATGCCGGCCAGCAGGTCGGCGGCCAGCGCGTTCATGCCCGGCGTCCCGACCCAGGCTTGGCCGTCCATCTCCCCGCCGTCGGCCGCCGGCCAGCGTGCCGCCGCACCGCGGGCGACCGCGCCCTCGAGCCAGCCGCGAAACCGGGGGTCGCGGGCGGTGAAATACTGGGCGCCGTGGTCGAAGTCGCCTTCGGGACTGTGGCGTGTCGCCATGCGCCCGCCGGGGCCTCGCGCCTTCTCCACGACCACGACCCCCAGCCCGGCGTCGTGCAGCACGCGCGCCGCCGATGCGCCGGCGATCCCGGCACCGATGACCACCGCATCGACCATCGTTCAGGCCGTTCCGGCCACGGCGGCGGCGTGGAGCTCGGCCAGGCGCCGGTTGGCGCCGCCGGCCAGCATCCGCCAGCCCAGGCGCGTGGCCAGGGAGGGCGGCGACGCGCCGGGACGCGACTCGGCGTAGAGCGCGGAGGCGTCGGCATGGACGCCCAGGTCCAGCACCGGCGGCAGCGCGTCCGGACCACCGGTGACCAGCAGGCAGAACGAGGGCGCCGAGCCGGTCCACTCGATGCGTCCGTCGACGTGGATGCCCAGGCCGAAGGTCCGCCCGGCGGCCCGCAGCACCGCCCGCGCCCGTTCGAAGGCGGCGGCATCCATCTGGAAGCTGTCGCAGGCCACCCAGCGCTCCTGCAGCCAGACCTCGACCAGCGCGTGGTCGATGCGGGGACTGGGCAGGGCCAGCAGGCCGGAGAACACGCCGGCGTCCACCGACACGAAGCGCAGCCGCGCGGGGATGTTCACCGCCCGCAGCAGCGCGCACAGCAGGTGCGCCTTGGGTACCCCGTGCAGGCAGGGGGCCTCCAGCGCCCGCGAGGCCGGGACCCGCCAGTAGTGCCGGGCGATGCCGAAGGGCACCTGGTCGCGCACATGGTCGTGGAGGCGGACCGCGCGGACACAGTCGCTGCCCTCGCCCGCCACCGACAGCGCGCGGGCCCGGACCACGGGCGCGTTGGACTCGACCAGGGCGGTCGAACCCAGCGGATTGGGCATGTTGATGTCGGCGAGCACGCCGTTGAGGGCCGACAGGGTACCGGTCGAGAAGGCCATCGAGGCTTCCGCATCCGTGGAAGCCCCGACTGTATGCCCGTGGGCGTGCGCTGTCGATGAACGCTTCACCGGCCAGGGCCGATCGCACTGGCTACACTGCAGGCCAACGCAACCAGGGAGCAATCGATGGCAGGCAGGAAATGGACCTTCGCCCGGGTGATGGCGGCCAGCCTGCTCAGTGCGCTGGCGGCGCTGCTGCTGACCGTGGCCTGGCTGAACCTGCGCGCCCCGCCCCGGCAGCTGGGACAGGTGCTCGAACACCACCACGGCGTGACCCACCCGCAATTCCTGCACGAGCTGGGCGCCCTGCTCGGCCCGCCGGTGGCCCAGGGCAACCGCGTCGAGGACCTGCACAACGGCGTGGAGATCTTTCCCGCCATGCTCGAGGCCATCTCCTCGGCGCAGGCGTCGATCACCTTCGAAACCTACATCTACTGGTCCGGGGAGATCGGCGACCGGTTCTCCGAGCTGCTGTCCGAACGCGCCCGCGACGGCGTCGCCGTGCACGTGCTCATCGACTGGGTCGGCAGCCAGAACATGGACGCCGGACAGCTCGAGCGCATGCGCGAGGCCGGGGTGGAGATCGAGTACTACCACCCGCTGCGCTGGTACCACCTCTCGCGGATGAACCAGCGCACCCACCGCAAGCTGCTGGTCGTCGACGGCCGGGTCGGCTTCACCGGCGGCGTTGGCATCGCCGACAAGTGGCTCGGCGACGCGCGTTCGCCGGAGGAGTGGCGCGAGGTTCACTTCCGCGTCGAGGGGCCGGTGGTGGCCCAGATGCAGGGCGTGTTCGTCTCCAACTGGATCAAGACCACCGGCAAGGTGCTGCAGGGGCCGCGCTACTTCCCGCCGGCGCGGCTGGCCGGTGGCATGCCGGCGCAGATGTTCTCCAGCTCGCCCACCGGGGGCAGCGAGAGCATGCACCTGATGTACCTCAAGGCCATCGCCTCCGCCGAACGCAGCATCGACCTGGGGGCCTCGTACTTCGTTCCCGACGCGCTGGCCAACCAGGCCCTGGTCGAGGCGCTGGAGCGCGGGGTCGCGGTGCGCATCATCCTGCCCAACGACCACACCGACGTGCCCGCGGTGCGCTGGGCCTCCCGCGGCGGCTGGGGTCCGTTGCTGGAGGCCGGCGCACTGATCGCGGAATACCAGCCGACGATGTACCACGTGAAGATGCTGGTCATCGACGACCACCTCGTGTCGGTGGGCTCGACCAACTTCGACAACCGCTCCTTCAAGCTCAACGACGAGGCCAACCTCAACGTCTACGACGCCGAATTCGGCGCGCGCATGCGGGCGGTGTTCGAGGCCGACCTCGCGCAGGCCCGGCCGGTGACGCTGGAGGAGTGGCGCGACCGCCCGGCCTGGCAGAAGACCAAGGACCGGGCGATCCAGCTGATCCGGCCGCAGCTGTAGCGGCGGCCGGAAATGAAAACCCCGGGCAGTGCCCGGGGTTTTCACGAGCCCGTTGTGGACAGGCTCAGAGCGGGGTCACTTCCTCGGCCTGCAGGCCCTTCTGGCCCTGCACCACCTTGAAGCTGACCTTCTGGCCTTCCTGCAGCGACTTGAAGCCAGTGCCCTGGATGGCACGGAAGTGGACGAAGACGTCCTCGCCGTTGTCACGGCTGATGAAACCGAAGCCCTTGGCATCGTTGAACCACTTGACCGTGCCCACCTGATGATCCGACATGACGAACTACTCCTACCACGATTTTGGAATGAAACTTCCGGATAGCGTCCGGAATCGTCGCTGGTTGCAAGGAGTGTCCCCAGAGGATCGTCGATGCAGCGGATCGCAGACCTGCTTCATCGGGTCACATACCCCAAAGTGACCCAAGCAAACGCAGCGTCTCGGATACTACCCCGGGTTTTTTTCAAATGCGAGCGTGGGCCGGATAGACCTTCGGCGAGGTCCCCGCCGGCATTATCGACGGCCTTCCCGGGCGCTGTCGCCGGGGCCCGAAACGAAACAGCCCCGGCCAGGGCCGGGGCTGTTCCTGCAATCCGGGGATTGCCGCGGACTCAGATGGCCTGCACTTCCTCGGCCTGCAGGCCCTTCTGGCCCTGCACCACCTTGAAGCTGACCGACTGGCCTTCCTGCAGCGACTTGAAGCCGTTGCCCTGGATGGCGCGGAAATGGACGAACACGTCCTCACCGTCGGAACGGCTGATGAAGCCGAAGCCCTTGGCGTCGTTGAACCACTTGACGGTACCGGTCTGACGATCCGACATGACTAACTCCTTAAACAATGACATTGATGGAATGCGAAGCCGGGGATCCGGCGCCGCGGGTACTGGTTGCAAGGAGAAAGACAGCGATGAAACGCGATGTATCGGATGTCCCGACTGCATCGGGTCACGATTCACAGTGACCCCGGCAAACAGTAAGGCGGACTGTACGCGCTTGCGCGCCGGAAAGCGATACCCCCGCCCCGACGGCCGATCCGCCGTTCAGCTGGGCCCGACCGCCGCCACACGACCTGCACCGCCGGGTCGACTATGCTCGGGGGCTTTCGGACGCACCGCACACCAGGAGAACCCAACCATGACGCGCACCCTGCTTGCGGCGATGATCATCGCCTCCCTCGCCGCCTGTGCCCAGGACGAGGCCCCGGCCAGCTCCCCCGCCGCAGACGCACCGGAAGACGCCGCCCGGGCCACGCCGGAAGCCGCGCCGGCCGCGGCGGTCGAGCCGGCGGCCAGCGGCCCGCACCCGGTGGAGACCTTCGACTCCGAGCACGGCCAGGTCCGGGTCACCACCCTCGCCCGCGGCCTGGAGCACCCCTGGGGACTGGCCTTCCTGCCCGACGGGCGGGCCCTGGTGACCGAGCGCGCCGGGCGGCTGCGCATCATGGAGGCCGACGGCTCGCTCGGCGAGCCGGTCGGCGGGGTGCCCGAGGTGGTGGCCCGCGGACAGGGCGGCCTGCTCGATGTGGCCCTGTCCCCGGACTTCGACACCGACGGCCTGGTCTACCTCGCCTATTCCGAGGCCGGCGACGGCGGCTCCAGCACGGCGGTGGCCCGCGGCCGGCTGGACGTCGACACCCTCAGCGGCGTGGAGGTGGTCTTCCGGCAGACGCCGAAAATCGAATCCGGGCACCACTTCGGCGCGCGCCTGGTGTTCCACGACGGGTACCTGTTCATCACCCTGGGCGACCGCGGCCAGCGCATCAGCTCCCAGGAACTCGACAGCCACATGGGCGCGGTGATCCGCATCCGCCCCGACGGCGGCGTACCGCAGGACAACCCCTTCGTCGGCGACGACGCGGCGCTCGACGAGATCTACAGCTACGGCCACCGCAACATCCAGGGCGCCGCGGTGCATCCGGACACCGGCGCGCTGTGGACGCACGAACACGGCCCGCGTGGCGGCGACGAGATCAACCTGCCCCGGGCCGGTGCCAACTTCGGCTGGCCGCTGGTCACCCACGGCATCAACTACAGCGGTGAACCGATTCCCGAGGCCCGCGGCACGGAGATGGACGGCATGGCGCCGGCGGCCTATGTCTGGGAGGCCTCGCCGGGCGTGAGCGGCATGGCCTTCTACACCGCCGAGGCGGCGCCGGCCTGGCAGGGCAACCTCTTCGTCGGCGCCCTCGCCCAGACCGCGCTGATCCGGCTGGAGCTCGACGGCGAGGAGGTCGTGCACGAAGAGCGCCTGCTCACCGGGATGAGCCGCCGCATCCGCGACGTGCGCCAAGGCCCGGACGGGGCGCTCTACCTGCTCACCGACCGCCCCGACGGCGAGGTGCTGAAGGTCGAACTGCTGGCCGACTGAGGTGCCGCCACGCCGCCAGGGCACGGGGTCGACATGGACCCCGTGATCCTGTGGAACACGCTGGCCGTCGTGCTGGTCCTGGTGGGCCTGGCCGGGGTCGTGCTGCCGGTGCTGCCCGGCGTGCCGATCCTGTTCGCGGGCCTGTGGCTGGCCGCCTGGAACGCCGGGTTCGAGCCGGTCGGCTTCTGGACCCTGCTGATCCTGGCCAAGTTGACGGTGCTGTCGATCCTGGTGGACGTGCTGGCCAGCCTGCTGGGCGCCCGGCGCGTGGGGGCCAGCGCACGCGGGCTGGCGGGCGCCGCCGTGGGCACGGTGGTGGGCCTGTTCATGGGCCTGGTCGGCGTGCTGCTGGGGCCGTTCATCGGTGCGGTGCTCGGCGAGATGAGCCACGGCCGCGGCATGCGCGAGGCCTCGCGCGCCGGCGTGGGCACCTGGGTGGGCCTGCTGCTGGGCACCGTTGCCAAGGTCGCGATCGCCTTCACCATGCTGGCGGTCTTCGCGCTGGCCTGGTGGCTGGGCCGCTGAAACGCATGCGGCCCGGTGGAGACCGGGCCGCACGGTTCAACACACTCGGGTGGCCGGGCTTACTTGCCCTTGCCCACCGCGTCCTTGAGTGCCTTCATCTCGTCGTGGTCGAGCTGGACCTGCGGCATGTACTTCGCCGCGAGCGCCTGCACCTCGACGTCGTCGGACTCCTGAAGCGCATCGCGGAACTCGTCGAGGATGCGGTCCTCGAACTCCTCGAGCTGGGCGATGTACTCCGCGTCGGTGTCCTTGGACATGCGCGCCTTCAGGTCGGCGTAGGTCTTGCGGACCGAGCCGGCGAAGCTGCCGTCGGACGGGGAATCGCCCGTGGCCGCGACCCGGCTGCGCAGCTCGGTCAGGATCGCCTTCTTGGTGCTGGCCATGCGGCCGAACAGCGCCTTGAGGTCACCGCGGTCCACCTTGTCGGCGGCCTCGCTGTAGAAGGCGCGGCCGTCCTCGAGCACGGCGATGAGGTCGTTGAGGGTGGAGGTGTCGGTCTGGGTCGTCATTGCGTCAATCCCTTGCGTTTGGATTCGTGGGGGAGCGCCGGCATCCGCCGGCACCCGAACCTGTTGCAAGGACGATGCCAACCCGGCCTGCAGTCGAAAGACCGCGCCGTTGCCGGGTTTCACCTCGCCGTCATCGCCCGTGGACCGTGCAGCTTGAGCGATCGCGCATCGGCCATCGCGCAGAACGCATGGTGGCTCACAGCAGGGCGAGGATGTCGTCCCGGATCGCCTCGGGCCGGTCGGTCGGCGCGTAGCGCTTGACCACCCGGCCCTCGCGGTCGAGCAGGAACTTGGTGAAGTTCCACTTCACCGCCGAGGTGCCCAGCAGGCCGGGCTTCTCGGCCTTCAGCCACTGCCACAGCGGGTGCGCCCCGCTGCCGTTGACCTCGACCTTGGCGAACATCGGGAAACTGACCTCGTAGCTGGTGCTGCAGAAGCTCCGGATCTCCTCGGCGTCGCCGGGTTCCTGCTGGCCGAACTGGTCGCAGGGAAAGCCCAGCACCGAGAACCCCTTCGGCGCGAGCTCGCGGTACAGGGCCTCGAGGCCCCGGTACTGCGGCGTGAAACCGCATTTCGACGCCACGTTGACCACCAGCAGCACCTGGCCCCGGAACGTCGACAGGAGCACCTCGCCCCCGTCCAGCGCCTCGGCGGTGAAGTCCTCGAATCCACTCATGCACGCGTCCTCCCGTTGTCGCGGTCCAGCCACACGCCCAGGCCCTGGGCGTTGAGTTCGATGTCCATGCCCAGAAGGTCGAGCACCGCGGCGTCGCCCAGCGGCACGCCGTGCGCGCGGGATCGGGCCAGGTACAGCTCCGAGAGCGCGTCGGTCATGCCCCGGTGCCGCGCCTGCCGGTCGTCGCCATGCGCCTGCCCGGCCCGGCGCGCGATATCGACCATGGCCCCGACCTGGTCGATCAGCTCCCCGCCGACGCGCTGCACGTCGCCGATACGACCGAAGTGGGTGACGTGCATGGCCGCCGGCCGCGCCTGGAGCATGCGCCGGATCGAGGCGACCAGCGCGTCGGGCTCGAACTGCACCGGGGTGGTCGTGGGCAGGGCGAACGGTCGCCCGTCGACGTCGAACTCGCGGTAGGACAACCCGAAGGTGTCGCCGGTGAAGAAGCTGTCGCTGTCCGGATCGTGGATCACGATGTGGTGGCGCGCGTGCCCGGGGGCGTCCAGGCAGGTCAGGGTCCGTCGGCCCACGCGGACCTCGTGGCCCTCCGCGGCCACCTCCACGCGCCCTGCATCCACCGGCAGGATGCGGCCATAGCTGCGCTGGACCTCCGCCTCGCCGTAGACCGCCGTGGCGCCGGCGATCAGTTTCGCCGGGTCGATCATGTGCGGCGCCCCGCGCGGGTGCACCACCAGCCGCGCGGCCGGCAGCTCGCGCATCAGCGCGCCCGCGCCACCGGCGTGGTCCAGGTGCACGTGGGTCAGGACCAGGTGGGTGACCGCGTCGGGCGCCAGGCCGCGCGAAGCCAGGGCCTGCAGCAGCCGGGGCACGGAATGGTTGGTCCCGCAGTCGATGAAGGCGGCCTGCCCGTCGGACTCGACCAGGTAGGCGGCATCGAAACGGGGGCGGTGGAAGCCGGTGTCGACGGTGGTGACACCGGTGGCGGGGTCGTGGAAGGCGTCCATGCGACCAAGACTGTCGGTATGGCGCCGCCCGATCAAGTGCGATGCCGCTTGCGTGACCCAGGTCAGGGCGGTCCGGCATCGGAACGCGTTAGGCTGGGCGCCGACGGCCAGGACGCAAGGCACGGAGCATCACGATGCAGGAGTTGCAGGCCGGCCCCCTCCACGAGGTGGCCAGGCGGTTCCATGACGACCATCTCGACGCCTACTTCAACCACAGGGCGCTCGACCGCACGCTGGCCACCTACAGTCCGGCGGCCACCGGCGTGGGCACCGGCCGCGGGGAATGGGGCGTCACGGCCGAGGCCATGCGCCGCATCGTCGAACGCGACCTGGGCGAGTTTCCGCACCGGATCGACTACACCGTGCGCGACCGCCGTTTCTGGGAGGTGGCTCCGTCGGTGGTCGTCTGCCAGGCCCTGCTCGACCTGGCCCTGCACACCGGGGCGCACCGGATGCAGCTGCGCGACCTGCGGCACACCACGGTGCTGCGCTGCGACGACCGCGCCGCGCCGTGCATCGTCCACATCCACGTCTCCTTCCCCACCGACGTCCACGGCGACGAGGAGCCCTACCCGCTCAAGGAGATCGAGGCCCTCTCGGAGCTGGTCGACGAGTTGATCGCCAACCGCACCCGCGACCTGACCGAGGCCTACCGGCGCCTGGAGCACATGGCCATCCACGATGCGCTCACCGGCCTGTACAACCGCATCCGCCTCGACGAGAAGCTGCTGCACGAGGTGCTGCGCGCACGCCGCTATGGCAGCGCCGTGGCGGTGGCACTGCTGGACATCGACGCCTTCAAGGCGGTCAACGACCGCTTCGGCCACCTCGCCGGGGACAGCGTGCTGGTCCGCCTGGCCGCGATGGTCCGCGAGCTGATGCGGGAAACCGACCTGGCCGGTCGCTGGGGCGGCGAGGAGTTCATGCTGGTGCTGCCCGAGACCAGCGTCGCGGCGGCCATGGCGGTGTGCGAGCGCATCCGCGAGGCCTTCGCCACCGAGGTCTTCGAGTTCGACGGAGGCGGGCCGCAGCAGCTCACGCTCAGCGCCGGTGTGACCGGCTGGTCGGCCGGCGACGACACCGAATCCCTGTTCCAGCGGGCCGACCGCGCGCTGTATGCGGCCAAGTCCGAGGGGCGAAACCGCACCTGCACCCTGCTGGCGGGCTGAGCTCGCCTATACTTCGCCGGACGCGGCGCGGGGGCGCCGGACCGGGGAACCCGAGCACATGCACGACCCACACACGCCACGCCACTGCTGTTCGCGGTGATGCTCATCGGGCTGATGATGGAATGAAGCTGGCGCTGGTCAGCGGCGGTTCGCGCGGGCTGGGCCTGGCACTGTGCCAGGCGCTGGAAGCCGATGGCTGGACGGTGGTCGCCTTCTCGCGCACCACCGCCCACCCGCGCGACGTCGCCCTGGACCTGTCGGCACCGTCGGCGGCCGCGGCGACGCTGGCGCGCGTGCTCGAACCCCTGGCCGCGAAGCAGCCCTCGGAACTGCTGGCCATCGGCAACGCGGCCACGCTGACGCCGATCGGTGCGCCCGAGGGGCTGGAACCCGACGCGATCGCCGAACACCTGGCCACCAACGTGGCCGGGGGGATCGTCTTCATCCGCGGCGTCCTGCGGGCCTTCGCCGACACCGCGGGCCCGCGGACACTCGTCAACATCAGTTCCGGCGCAGCGACCCGGCCGATCCGCGGCTGGTCGCTGTACTGCGCCTCGAAGGCGGCCATGGAACGCTTCGTGGAGGTGGTTGCCGCCGAGCAGGCCGACCGCGCCGACGGCTTCCGCCTGCTCAACATCAGCCCCGGCGTCGTGGACACCGGCATGCAGGCCACCATCCGCGCCGCCGACCCCGCCGACTTCCCCGACCGGGCGCACTTCCGCTCGCTCAAGGACCAGGGCGCTTTGCGCGACCCGGCCACCGTCGCCCGGGCCATCCTGCGCATCGTCGCCGGTCGCCCGGCCGGCGGCAGCCGCATCGAGGTCGCCGACCACCTGGGCTGAGTGCTCTCGCCGCCTGCACGTGCCCGGGCGGATACTGGCGCATCGACTGCCAGGGAGTTCCGATCATGACGACGCATCGCGCTTGGGCCGCATCGAAGGCCGGCGGGCCGCTGGAAACCATCGAGGTCGACCCCGGACGCCTGGGCGACCACGAGGTCGAGGTGGCGGTCGAGCACTGCGGCATCTGCCACTCCGACCTCTCGATGCTGGACAACGACTGGGGCATGACCGCCTTTCCGTTCGTCGGCGGCCACGAGGCGGTCGGCACAGTGACCGCCCTGGGCTCCGCGGTCCGGGGCCTGACGGTCGGCCAGCGGGTCGGGGTCGGCTGGAACGCCGGCAGCTGCGGCCACTGCCGCGCCTGCCATGGCGGCGATGCCCACCTGTGCGGTTCGGTGCAGCCCACCATCGTCCGGCGCCACGGCGCCTTCGCCGAGCGCGTGCGTGCCGACGCGACCTGGGCGGTGCCGCTGCCCGAGGGCCTGGACCCGGCCGCGGCCGGTCCGCTGATGTGCGGCGGCATCACCGTCTTCGCCCCGCTGCTGGAGCTGGGTGTGCGGCCCACCGACCGGGTCGGCGTGATCGGCATCGGCGGCCTGGGCCACCTGGCCGTGCAGTTCGCGCGGGCGTGGGGCTGCGAGGTCACCGCCTTCACCTCCACCGAGGCCAAGCACGAGGAGGCCCGCCGGCTGGGCGCACACCACGTGGTCGCCTCCAACGACGCCCGCGCCATCGAGGGCATCGCCGGCCGCCTGGATCTGATCATCGACACCGTCAACGTGCCGCTGGCCTGGGACGCCGTGATCGCCGCGCTGGCGCCCAAGGGCCGGCTGCACGTGGTCGGGGCCGTGCTGGAACCGATCCCGGTGCAGGCCTTCAGCCTGATCTCCGGCCAGAAGTCGATCTCCGGCTCGCCGACCGGCTCGCGCGAGGCGATCGTGGCGATGCTGGAGTTCGCCGCCCGCCACGGCATCGCACCCCAGGTCGAGCGCTACCCGGTGGACCGCATCAACGAGGCCATCGACCACCTGCGCGCCGGGCGCGCACGCTACCGGGTCGTGCTCGACGTCGCCTGAGCCGCGGCCGACTCCAGCGCTTCCCAGCGCGCGTAGGCGGCCTCGAGTTCGGACTGCACCGCCGCCAGCGCCTGCTGGTCGGCGGTGATGGCGGCGGCCTCGCGCTGGAAGAAGGCCGGGTCGCCCATGGCCGCGGTCATCGACTCGACCCGGCCCTCGAGCACCTCGATGCGGGCCGGCAGGCCCTCCAGTTCCTGCTGTTCCCGGTAGCCCAGCTTGCGCGCTCGCGGCGCCGGCGGTTGTGCCGGCGCCCCGGGCTGTGCCGGGACCTTCGTCGGGGCCTGCGAACGCGCCGGCGCGGCGGGCGGGACCGGCGGGCGACGCTGCGCCACCCAGTCGCTGTAGCCGCCGACGTATTCCCCCACGCGCCCCTCGCCCTCCATCACCAGCACCGAGGTGACCACGTTGTCGAGGAAGTCGCGGTCGTGGCTGACCACCAGCAGCGTGCCGGGATAGTCGACCAGCAGTTCCTCGAGCAGCTCCAGGGTCTCCACGTCCAGGTCGTTGGTCGGCTCGTCCATCACCAGCAGGTTCGACGGCCGGGCGAAGAGCTTGGCCAGCAGCAGCCGGTTGCGCTCGCCGCCGGAGAGCCGGGTGATCGGCGCCCTCGCCCGCTCGGCGGTGAACAGGAAATCCTGCAGGTAGCCCAGCACGTGCTTGCGCTGGCCCCCGACCTCGACCGACTCGCGGCCCTCGGAGACGTTGTCCAGCGCGTTCCAGTCCTCGCGCAGGGCCGCGCGGTGCTGGTCGAAGTAGGCGATCTCCACGCCACTGCCCTGCACCACCTCGCCACCCTGGGGCTGCAGCTGGCCCAGCAGCAGCCGCAGCAGGGTCGACTTGCCCGAGCCATTGGGGCCGATGAGGCCGATGCGGTCGCCGCGCATGATCCGGGTGGAGAAGTCGCGCACCAGCACCGTGTCGCCGTGGGCGAAGCACAGGTCCCGGGCCTCGATGACCCGGCGCCCGGAGGCCTCCGCGCTGGCGGTGCCCATGCGCACCTGGCCGGTGCGCTGACGCCGCTGGGCGGCCTCGCCGCGCATCCTCTGCAGCCGCCGCACGCGGCCCTCGTCGCGGGTGCGCCGGGCCTTGATGCCCTGCCGGATCCAGGCCTCCTCCTGCGCCAGCAGCTTGTCGAAGCGGGCATTGGCCTCGGCTTCGGCGTGCGCGCGCTCCTCGCTGCGGCGCAGGTAGTTGTCCCAGTCGCCCGGCCAGCTGGTGACCCGGCCACGGTCGATCTCGACGATGCGGGTGGCCAGGGCGCGCAGGAAGCGGCGGTCGTGGGTGACAAAGACGATGCTGCCGGAGAACCCGCGCAGCAGGCCCTCCAGCCAGTCGATGGCCTCGATGTCGAGGTGGTTGGTCGGCTCGTCGAGCAACAGCAGCTGCGGGTCGGCGGCCAGGGCGCGCGCGAACAGCACCCGGCGCTTCATGCCGCCGGACAGGGACTCGACCCGGGCATCGCCGTCGAGCCCGGTGCGGGTGAGCACCTCGGCCACCCGCGCCTCCAGGGTCCAGCCGTCGGCGGCCTCCAGCTTCGCCTGCACCGCGGCCAGCGCATCCAGGTCCACCGGCTGCGCATGCGCCAGGCGGTGGTACTCGGCAACCAGCCCGCCCAGGTCGCCCAGGCCGGCGGCGACCACGTCGTAGACGCTGCCCGACAGGTCGGTGGGCACCTCCTGCGCCAGCCGCGCCAGGCGCAGCCCGTCGCTGCGACGCACCTCGCCGTCGTCGGGCACCAGGGCCCCGGCCATCAGCCGCAGCAGGGTGGACTTGCCGGCGCCGTTGCGGCCGACCAGGGCGATGCGCTCGCCGGTGTCGACCGCAAGGTCGACGCCTTCAAGCAACGGGGGGCCGCCGACGCCGTGGTCGACGCCATGCAGGGACAGCAGGGTCATGGTGCGGATTCTAGCGGCAGCGCGCCTGCAGCGTCGCCACGACCGCGGCGTCGACCGGCGGCGCGACCTCCAGCGCCGGCCGCGCGAACAGGTAGCCCTGGAACAGGCGCACGCCCAGGTCGGCCAGCGCCTCGGCCTCGGCCAGGGTCTCCACGCCCTCGGCCACCACGCCGCAACCCAGCGAGGCGCAGGTCTTGATGACGCCGTCGACGATGGCGTGGCGGACGCGGTCGCTGTCGATGTCGCGGGTCAATGCCATGTCCAGCTTGACCAGCTGAGGCTGGAAGCGGGCGAGCAGGTTGAGGCCGGAGAAGCCGGCGCCGAAGTCGTCGATGGCGGTGATGAAGCCGCGGGCCTGGTAGTCGCGGACGATCGACAGCGCGTGCTCGGGGTCGCGGATCTGCTCGGTCTCGGTCATCTCGAAGATCAGGTTCCCGGTCGGGAAGCCGTAGCGCTCGGCCGCCGCCAGCGTGATGCGGATGCAGGTGGCCGGGTCGTAGACCGCGTTGGGCATGAAGTTGATCGACAGCCGGGTGTCGATGCCGGCGCGCACCGCGGTCTGGATCGCCGCCACCCGGCAGGTCTGGTCGAAGCTGTAGATCTGATCGGCGGAGACCGCCGAGATCACGGCGCCCGCCCCCTCGCCGTTGGCGCCGCGCACCAGCGCCTCGTGGGCGTAGACCCCGCCGGTGGCGATGTCGACGATGGGCTGGAAGGCCATGCGGATGTGGCCGGCGTAGTGGTCGCGGTCGGCGCAGCGGCGGCAACCGGGCACGCCGCCGCACTCGGACAGGAAGCGTTCCAGCAGGCCGGGGCCGGCGGATGCGGGGGGAGCGGTCTTCATGGACGCAGAGGTTATCAGGCTCGCAATCCCGGTTATCGGCCGCCCGTACCGAAGCCTGAGCGCGGCCGGCGGCTTGGCCCGGCTTTCACGCCCACGACGGTCTACTGGCGGCCCGTCCCCCCGAGGCTCCCCGCATGTCGACCCGCTGGCTGTGCGCGCTCGTCCTGGCCCTGTCCGCCGCCGGTTGCGCCAACATGGGCGACCGCAACGCCCCGATCCCGACCCTGACCCTGCAGGCCGACGAGCTCTCCTCCGACGTGCTGGTGGTCGTGCTGCCGGGCCGCTGGGACGACGTCGCGGTGCTGGAGCAGTCCGGCATCGCGCAGGCCATCCAGGCTGCCCGCCCCGAGGCCGACGTGCTGCTGGCTGGCGCCACCCTGGCCTACTACACCGACGGCGGCCTCGCCGATCGCCTGCACCGCGAGATCGTCGCCCCGGCACGGGCGCGCGGCTACCGCGAGGTGTGGATGGCCGGTGCGTCGATGGGCGGGCTGGGGGTGCTGCTGTACGAGCAGGACCACCCCGGCGAGCTCGACGGACTGGTCCTGCTGGCGCCGTTCATGGGCGGCCGCGGCATCCTCCGCGAAATCGAGCGCGCCGGCGGCATCGCCGACTGGGACCCCGGCCCGGTGCCGGCGCAGCGCGACCGCCGCAACTTCGACCGCGAGCTGTGGCGGCACCTGCAGGGCTGGCTGGACGACCCGCAGGCCGCCGCCCGGGTCTGGCTGGCCTATGGCGAGGAGGACCGGCTGCGCCGCGCCGTTCCCGTGATTGCACCGCTGTTGCCGCCGGCGCATATTCTGGAGCGGCCGGGTGGCCACACCTGGTCGGTCTGGGTTCCCGCCGCGCGCGAGGTGTTCGAGCAGGCGTCCCGGGACGACGGGCTGGCCGTCGGCGCCCCCTGAACCGTCCGGAGTCCGCGATGACCCTCCCCCGCGTGTCCAGAACCCTCACCCTCGCCGCCGCCGTGTTGGCCCTGTGCGCCTGCCGCGGCACGCCCGAACCCGCCGCCGCGCCCGCCGCGGCCCCGCCCGAGGCAGCGGCCGCCGGTTCGGCCGCCGCGCCGCATGGTCTGGAAGGCACCCGCTGGCGGGTGTTGTCCATCGACGGCCACACGCCGCTGCCCGACACCGCGCCGACCATCATCTTCTTCGAGCCCGGGCGCATCGCCGGCAGCGGCTCGTGCAACCGCTACAACGCCAGCTACGACCACGGCGAGCGCTACTTCCGCATCGGCCAGGCGGCCAGCACGATGATGGCCTGCGAGGACGCGGTCATGCGGCAGGAGCAGCGCTTCCTGGACCTGATGGCGCAGGTCGAGCGCGTCTACGACACCGGCACCCACCTGCAGCTGGTCACCGCCGACGGCCGCCAGGTCTACGCCGAGCGCAACGGCGCGGACTGAGGCCCCTCAGGCGAAGCCGGTCGCCACCGCGATCGCCAGCACCACCAGCGCCAGCGCACTGAGCCCCAGCACGAAGGGCAGGATGAAGCGCAGCCAGGTGGTCCATTCCAGCCGGGCCACGCCCAGCACGCCCATCAGCTTCGCGCTGGTGGGCACGATGAGGTTGGTGATGCCGTCGCCGAGCTGGAAGGCCAGCACCGTGGTCTGCCGGGTCACACCGACCAGCTCGCCCAGCGGCGCCATGATCGGCATCGTCAGCGCCGCCTGCCCGGAGCCCGAGGGCACCAGGAAGTTGATCGCGGTCTGCACCGCGAACATCAGCCAGGCCGAGAGCAGCTCGGGCACCCCGTCGACGGCGCCTGCGAGCACGAACAGCACGGTGTTCATCACCGCCGGGCTCTCGGCGTCGGTGCCGCCCAGCAGCAGCACCAGGCCGCGCGCCACGCCGACCACCAGGGCGGCGGGCAGCAGCGTCGCCGCGCCGTCGCGGAAGGCCTCGCCGAGGGTGTTGAGCCTCATCCCGCCGACGCCGAAGAGCACGCTGTTGAGGCCGATCAGCAGGCCGGTGGTGAACAGCTGCCCGGCGATCTCGGGGATGAAGTACTCATGCACCACCACCCCCCAGACCACCCAGGCCAGGCCGCCGAAGAGGATGAGCACATTGACCGCGTCGGCGCGCGAGAACGGCACGCCGTCCTCGACCAGTGCCCCGCCCCCGCCGGCCCGGAACCAGGCGTCGCTGCGGCGGCTCAGCGAACGTTCGGGGTGGGCCTTGATCTGCACGGCGTACCACGTCGTGAAGGCCGCGCCGATGGCGGTGAACACCGCCCACATCGCCATCCGGAACGGCGCGCCGGACACCGGGTCGAGCCCGGCGATGCCTTGGGCTACGACCACCGAGAACGGGTTCATCCAGCTGGCCGCGAAGCCGACCTGGGTGGCGACGAAGCACACCAGCACCGCGGTGATCGCGTCGTAGCCCAGCCGCACCAGCAGCGGCACCAGCAGCAGCATGAACGGGATGGTCTCCTCGCCCATGCCGAACACCGCCCCGCCCAGCGAGAACAGCACGAACAGCACCGGCAGCATCAGCGTCGGGTTGCCGGTGGTGCGGCCGATGAGCGCGCGCAGGCCGCGGTCGACGCTGCCGCTGCGCAGGATGATGCCGAAGGCCCCGCCGACCACCAGCAGGAAGGCGATGATGCCCACCGCCGACGAGGTGCGGGTGCCCGAGGACATGCCGTCGAAGACCATGTTGAGCAGGCCGCTGCCCGGCTCGCCGCTGGAGAACAGGCGCACCGCCGGCGGCGGCTCCTCGGCGTAGCGGAAGGTGTCGAGCTCGATCTGCCGGCGCCCGTCGTCGAGCACCTGCACCTCGAACGAGCCCGCCGGCACCACCCAGGTCAGCGCGGCGAAGACCACGCCCAGCAGGAACAGCAGCACCAGCGTGTCGGGCATCCACAGCCCGCCGCCGGGTGCGGGCGCCGGGTCGGCGGGCCGGTCGGTGTGCGCGGCGATGGGCCTACTCCACGACCACGGGGATCTTGCCGATGCGCGCCTGCCACTGCCGCGGGCCGGTGCGGTGCACCGACTCGCCGCTGGAATCCACCGCCACGGTCACCGGCATGTCGCGCACCTCGAACTCGTAGATCGCCTCCATGCCCAGGTCCTCGAAGCCGACGACCTTCGCCGACCTGATCGCCTTGGACACCAGGTAGGCCGCGCCGCCCACGGCCATCAGGTAGACCGAGCGGTGCTTTCGGATGGCCTCGATCGCCGCGGGGCCGCGCTCGGCCTTGCCGATCATGCCCAGCAGGCCGGTCTGCGCCAGCACCTGGTCGGTGAACTTGTCCATGCGCGTGGCGGTGGTCGGGCCGGCCGGCCCCACCGCCTCGTCGCGGACCGGATCGACCGGGCCGACGTAGTAGATGAAGCGGCCCTTGAAGTCGACCGGCAGCGGCTCGCCGCGGTCGAGCATGTCGACCATGCGCTTGTGGGCGGCGTCGCGGCCGGTGAGGATCTTTCCGTTGAGCAGGATCACCTCGCCGGGCTTCCAGCCGGCCACGTCCTCGCGGGTCAGCGTGCCGAGGTCGACGCGGCGGCCCTTGGAGGCGTCGTAGGTCAGCTTCGGCCAGTCCTCCAGCGACGGCGGCTCCAGACTGACCGGGCCGCTGCCGTCGAGCACGAAGTGCGCGTGGCGGGTCGCCGCGCAGTTGGGGATCAGCGCCACCGGCAGGTTGGCCGCGTGCGTCGGGTAGTCGCGGATCTTGATGTCGAGCACGGTGGTCAGGCCGCCCAGGCCCTGGGCGCCGATGCCCAGCGCGTTCACCTTGTCGTAGAGCTCCAGGCGCAGCTCCTCCAGCCGGTTCGACGGGCCACGGGCCTGCAGGTCGGTGATGTCGATGGGCTCCATCAGCGCCTCCTTGGCCAGCAGCATCGCCTTCTCGGCGGTGCCGCCGATGCCGATGCCCAGCATGCCCGGCGGGCACCAGCCCGCACCCATGGTCGGCACGGTCTTCAGGACCCAGTCGACGATGGAGTCGGAGGGGTTGAGCATGGCGAACTTCGACTTCGCCTCCGAACCGCCGCCCTTGGCGGCGACGATGACGTCGACGGTGTTGCCCGGCACCACGCGCATGTTGACCACCGCCGGCGTGTTGTCCTTCGTGTTGCGCCGCGCCCCGGCCGGGTCGGCCAGCACCGAGGCGCGCAGGGTGTTGTCGGGGTGGGCGTAGGCGCGGCGCACGCCCTCGTTGACCATGTCCTCCACGCCCATCGCGGCGTCCCAGCGCACGTCCATGCCGATCTCCAGGAACACCGTGACGATGCCGGTGTCCTGGCAGATCGGGCGGTGGCCCTCCGCGCACAGGCGCGAGTTGATCAGGATCTGCGCCATCGCGTCCTTCGCCGCGGGCGACTCCTCGCGCTCGTAGGCCGCCGACAGGTTCCGGATGTAGTCGACAGGGTGGTAGTAGCTGATGTACTGCAGCGCGTCGGCGATGGAGGCGATGAAGTCGTCCTGGCGGATGACGGTGGGCTGGCTGTGGGTCACGGCGGGCCTGGGGTCGATCGGAAAGGCGGCATTGTAGCCGAGCCCGGCGGCGGCCCCGAAGGCCTGACGACCGGCCGACGCGGGGCTAGACTGCGCGATCCTCCCGACCGGATGCCCCCGATGGCCACCCGCCCCGCCCTCGCCGTCCTGCTGGCCGCCGCCACGGCACCCGCCCTGGCCCAGTCGCCCGCCCAGGGCCAGTACGACGGGGTGCAACCGGAGGCCTGTGCCCCCATCGAGAGCGACACCGAGCGCCTGGCCTGCTACGACGCCGCCCACGGCCGCGGCCGCCAGCCGGCCGCACCGGCCACCCCGCTGTCGGAGGTCTTCGGCGTGGAGCCCGAGCCCGGCAGCCTGCGCTGGCGCATCGAGCAGGCCGGGGTGCCGTCGAAGCCCTCGCTGCTCGACGCCCGCTGGGAGCTGCAGCCGGAGTCCAAGCTGGGCGTGTTCAACCTGCGCACCCACCGCCCGGTCTTCCTGCTGCCCGGCTACTGGAGCTCGCGCCCCAACGTCCTGCCCAGCAGCGCCAACCCCGCCAACACCGTCCCCGGACCGGTCGAGCTGCGTTCGGTGGAGCAGAAGTTCCAGATCAGCTTCAAGACCAAGGCCCTGGAGAACCTCTTCGGCGACAACGGCGACCTGTGGCTGGGCTACACCCAGTCCTCGCGCTGGCAGGTCTTCGACGGCGACAACTCACGCCCGTTCCGCGAGACCAACTACAACCCCGAGGCCCTGCTGGTGTTCCGCACCGGCTACCGCGTCGCCGGCTGGAACGCCCGCATGGCCGCGGTGGGCATCTCCCACCAGTCCAACGGCCGCAGCCTGCCGCTGTCGCGCAGCTGGGACCGGGTCATCGCCCAGGTCGGCCTGGAGCGCGACGACTGGGTGCTGATGCTGCGCCCGTGGTGGCGCATCCCCGAAAGCCGCAACAGCGACGACAACCCCGACATCACCGACTTCATGGGCCGCGGCGACATCCACCTCACCCACCTGCGCGGCGACCACGCCTACACCCTCATGGCCCGCCACAGCCTGCGCGGCGGCGACCGCTCCCGCGGCGCCCTGCAGTTCGACTGGTCCTTCCCCCTGTACCGCGCCCTGCGCGGCCACCTGCAGGTCTTCGACGGCTACGGCGAGAGCATGATCGACTACAACCACCGGGCGACATACGTGGGGGTGGGGGTGTCGTTGGTGGATTGGTATTGAGGCGGGGACGGGTGAAGGGGAGTGGGAAACGGGAGCAGAAGCGGCGAAGGCATCGGCGAGCCACTCCCGTTTCCCACTCCCCTTGACCCGTTCCCCCACGAAAAAGGCCGCGCAGAGCGCGGCCTTTTTCGTGGATGCCCCAGGGCCTCAATGCGCCCCGCCGGCCCCATGCGCGTGACCGTGCTCAAGCTCCTCGGCGGTGGCCTCGCGGACCTCGGTGACCTCGATGTCGAAGTGCAGGGTCTCGCCGGCCAGCGGGTGGTTGCCGTCGACGGTGACCTGGCCGTCCTCGATCTTGGTCACGGTGACCGACATCACGCCCTGGTTGCTCTGGGCCTGGAACTGCATGCCCGGCTGGACGTCGTCCACGCCCTGGAAGGCCTCGCGAGGGACGACCTGGATCAGCGCGTCGTGGCGCTCGCCATAGCCCTCGGCCGGGGCGACGTCGACCTTGAAGGCCTCACCGACGGTCTTGCCCTCCATGGCCTTCTCCAGGCCCGGGACGATGTTGCCGGCGCCGTGCAGGTAGGCCAGCGGCGCGCGGCCGTTGGAGGAGTCGAGCACCTCACCGGCGTCGTTGGTGAGGGTGTAGTGGAAGGATGCGACGCAACGATCGGCGATCTGCATGGGGATTCTCCTGGATGCGTGGGTGCTTCGGGTTCGGGCGTGCATCAACCGGGCACCAGTCGGCCAACCGCCAAAACGAAAAAGGGCCGTACACCGGCCTCAACCGGCAAGGATCGCACGATGGGCCCGCCGCCGCCACCGCGGGGGCCCGAACGGCGTGCTCAGGCCACCTCGCCGGCGGCCCGCCCGGAGGCCCAGGCCCACTGGAAATTGTGGCCGCCCAGGTGCCCGGTGACATCGACCACCTCGCCGATGAAGAACAGGTTGGGCCGGTCGCGCACCGCCATGGTCTTGGAGGACAGCTGGTCGGTGTCGACGCCACCCAGGGTCACCTCGGCGGTGCGGTAGCCCTCCGTGCCCGAGGGGCGCACGCGCCAGTCGTGGGCGGCGGCGGCGATGGCCGCGATGTCGGCCTGCGACAGCTCGCCCAGCGGCCGGTCCGGCATCCACAGCTCGCACCAGCGCTGGGCCATGCTGCGCGGCCAGCGCTCGGACAGGAAGGTGCGCAGGGCGATCCTCGGCCGCTCGCGGCGGGCCTGCGCCAGCGCCTCGGCGATGTCGCCGCCGGGCCACAGGTCGAAGCCGACATCCTCGCCCGGCGACCAGTACGACGACAGCTGCAGCACCGCCGGCCCGCTGAGGCCGCGGTGGGTGAACAGCATGGCCTCGGCGAAGGACGCGCCACCGCAGCGCCCCACCGTGGGCACCGCCACGCCGGAGAGCCCCTGCAGCTGTTCCAGCGGCCGGCCGCTCAGCGTGAAGGGCACCAGCGCCGCCCGGGTCGGCCGCACCGCCAGCCCCAGCGTGCGCGCGAAGTCGAAGCCGAAGCCGGTCGCGCCCAGGCTGGGGATCGAGTAGCCCCCGGTGGCGATGACCAGCGACTGCGCACGGACCGGCCGGCCGGCGGCGGTGAGCCGATGCACCTCGCCGACCTCGATGCCCGCCACCGGCGTGTGCGTGAGCACCTCGACGCCAGCCGCCTCGCACTCGGCCATCAGCATCGCCACGATCTGCTTGGAACTCACGTCGCAGAACAGCTGCCCCAGCGTCTTCTCGTGCCAGGCGATGCGGTGGCGGTCGACCAGGGCGATGAAGTCCCAGGGCGTGTAGCGGCTCAGCGCCGACTTGCAGAAGTGCGGGTTGGCGGAGAGGAAATTGTCCGGGCCGCAGTGCAGGTTGGTGAAGTTGCAGCGGCCGCCGCCGGACATCAGGATCTTCTTGCCGACCCTGTTGGCGTGGTCGACCACCAGCACCCGGCGGCCACGCGCGCCGGCGGTGATCGCGCACATCAGGCCGGCGGCGCCGGCACCGACCACCACCACGTCGTAGGCTGGATGCTTCATCGGCGTGCGGGGGCCGGCTGACAGGACGCGCGCACCCTAGCATGGGCGCGGACGCCGTTCATGCGCGGGGCGATACGGTGTCGGGCAGGCTGCCGGCGACCCGTCCGCCGCACCCCGGGAATACAAGGAGGAGCCCCATGTCCCACAGCGAAGGCATCGCCCGCTACGCCGACATCGCCACCCTGATCCTGAAGTACCGCAAGGCCGGCGTGTTCTCCGGCCTGGACATCGACGAGAACGTGCTGGCCGACGCCGGCCCGAAGGCGCGGATCCCCGAGGGCACGCCGGAGGCCTTCGCCAGCGACCTGGAGGCCCTGGGCCCGACCTTCATCAAGCTCGGGCAGTCGCTCTCCACCCGCCCCGACCTGGTCCCCGAGCCCTACCTGGATGCGCTGGAGCGCATGCAGGACGACGTCTCGCCGCTGGACTACGCCGAGGTCGCCGAGGTCATCGAGGACGAGCTGGGCGTGCGCATCTCCAAGCTCTTCGAGAGCTTCGACCGCGAACCGCTGGCCTCCGCCTCGCTGGCCCAGGTGCATGCGGCGACGCTGCGCGGCGGCCGCCGGGTCGCGGTGAAGGTGCAGCGCCCCGGCATCCTCGACACCATCCGCTCGGACCTGGACATGCTGGCCCGGCTTGCCGGCACCATCGACCGGGTCAGCGACATCGGCCGCCGCTACCACTTCGCCGAGTGGGTGCGCGAGTTCCGCAAGACCCTGCTGGGCGAACTCGACTACCGGCTGGAGGCCGACAACCTGGAGCTGTTCGCCGAGAACCTCGTCGACCACCCCGGCATCCAGGTGCCGCAGCCGGTGCGCGACCTGTCCACCGCCCGCGTGTTGACCATGGACCTGCTGCCCGGCACCAAAGTCACCAAGGTGCCCGGCGTGGCCCGCACCGAGCTTGACCTGTGCGGCTGCGCGCGCACGCTGATGCGCGCCTACCTCGACCAGGTCTTCGTGCACGGCCTCATCCACGCCGACCCGCACCCGGGCAACGTGCTGCTGCTCGACGGCGGGCGCATCGCCCTGCTCGACCTGGGCATGGTGGCCAACGTCCCGCCGCGGCTGCGCGACCGCCTGCTGAAGTTCCTGCTGGCGGCCATCGACGGCCGCGGCGAGGAGGCCGCCGACATCTTCATCGAGATGGGCACCCGGCTGGAGGACTTCGAGGAGGCCAATTTCGTGCGCGAGACCTCGCGCCTGGTCGCGCAGTACCTCGGGCATGCCCGCTCCAGCGCCATCAGCGAGGGCCGCCTGATCATGGAGCTGGCGCGCATGGCCGCCGCCCACGGCCTGCGCACCCCGCCGGAGCTGACCCTGCTGGGCAAGACCCTGCTGAACCTGGAGGCGGTGTCGGCGGCGCTGGACCCCGACATGGACGTGCGCGGCGTCGTGGAGGCCCACCTCAACGCGGTGATGCGCAAGCGCATCCTGCGCTCGTTCTCACCCTCGCAGCTGGCCTCGGAGATGCTGGAGGTGCAGGACCTGGTCCGGCAGGCGCCCAAGCGCGCCTCGACCATCCTGCAGACCCTTGCCGAGAACCGCTTCCGCGTGCACCTCGCCGGGCTGGAGGAATCCCACCTGATGGAGGCCCTGCAGCACATCGCCAACCGCATCGCCGCCGGCGCGGTCATCGCCGCGCTGATCCTGGGGGCGGCGCTGATGATGGGCGTGGAAACCGAATCCACCCTGTTCGGCTACCCCGCCGCGGCCATGGTGCTGCTGATCATCGCCGCCATCTTCGGCGTCATCCTGCTGGTCAGCACACTGCTGACCGACCGCAAGGCCAAGCCGTTCGAGGATCATGGGCCGAGGTGAGCTCGGCTTGATCGCTCACAAGGCAATTGCCTGGGACCCAACACCTACGCCACGAAAAGTGGACCGCCCAGTTTTCCGGGGGCCCTCAGGTCAGCTTCAGGGAAAATACGATGTCATCGAAGTCCTCGTCCGGCTTGCCGTCGTTGCACCGGTATCTCCGTCCGTCATGAAGATGGTCGACGATCATCGCAGCGCCAAAGTGCCCATATTGCATAGCGCCATTGCCCGTATTCCACACGTTTCTCACGAAGAGCTTTCTTGGCGTCCCTTGCAATTCAATCTCCATCTGGCGCGGCGCGGTGTTCTCCCAAAGCACAATGCACTTACCAACGTCGCTACCGCGCACAAAAAAGTTTCCTCGGTCCAACTCGAGGAAAATACCCTGAGTCCACTCAGAATCGGTTTTCTCGATCGACACCCCGACCTTCCTTTGAGCCACAGCCAGTGGGATGCAATCCTCTAGAATCAGGCTCCGGTCTCTGTAGACAACCGGTATTCCCTTCGATTTTTCAAAAAATTCCGAGAAGTCAGGCAAAATAAATTACCTTCGAAATGGATCAATTGCTCGATTTTGATCTGGCGTCACTGGCTGGTCATCAAAGAGCCCTCCATGCCTCCGGGCAGGATCATGGTGTAGCTTCTAGCTTTCGAATCGACCTGTCCGAGGAGTTCGCACCTGCGGTGTTGGCCGACCGCAAGGCGAAGCCGTTCAAGGATTAGGGGCCGAGGTGAGATACAGTCCAGGTGACGGGGAGCGTGCGGCGCCGCTGGCCACATCTCGCCGCAGAGACGCTGCGAGCCGAAATTGAATCCACCCCGAAAAATGGCCCTATTGCTGGATTTGGGTGCGGCCCGGGGGAACCGGATCATATCCCCAAGGGCCAGGAGCTCTCCTTACATCGGCCAAGTCTGAAATGGCCCCTGAGGCATACAGCAGGGGCCCAACGGAGGCCTCAGACTTGTCTGCGGAAAACTTCCCGATTAGTTGAACATAGGAGTTGTGCAGATCAATGACTCGAAGCGCTTGATCGGACCCAGTCACGGAAGCAACTTTCACGCCACTGGCAGTATCTGAAACGGCTGCAGAATCGCGCCCCGCAAAAAGCATCACACCTTGAGGGCTATAGGAGATATACCCAATTACTGAAACGTTTAACCCGTCAAACTTCTCAGGTGCCGCTATCAGCGCAAAAATGGAAACGCTGCACAACACCCCTTCAACCAAGCCGTGCGGATGACAACCAGGTTCCCTCTCGGCCATCAGAGGTACAGGAAATCCAAGCAGGAGAAAAAGTGCTGCGAATCTGATTTTCATCTCGCACCTCTGATGATTGGAAGTGAATACATCGTTGAATGCTGGAAGGTGGGAGTCTATCTCGGTAGATCCATGATCCGATTTTGACTCCAAGCCTCCTTGCCACCGGGTCCCCCCCAGACAGGCTTGACCCGACACCATAGGTGATGACCGGGCTGAGCGCGCCCCGAAGTTCGCCACTGGTGCTCCCTCACGCCCAGGTACCCGCTGGGACCGGTCGCATTGGACGGGTTGGTCCACACGTAGGTGTAGCGGATGCGGTTCCGCATGCTGCCCCGCTCCGGAAGCGGCTGCGCTGGCCCGAGGCGTGTCCAGGGCCGAGGCGCATCCCGGAAAGCTTGACTCGGCTGGATCCGGGAGTCGCAGCGTCCGTCGCCAGTCTGAACCCTCAGATGACCGCTTCCAGCCCCTTGCGCTCGATCAGGTTCAGCAGCTTCAAGGACGGCCCGCCCGGCTTCTTGTCACCCACTTCCCACTTCTGGACCGTTGAAAGGCTGGTGTTGAGCACGGCAGCGAAAACGGCTTGGCTGACATGCGCCTGTTCACGCAGCGCCTTGATCTGCTTAGGCGACAGGTCGTGCACATCGAGATTGCACAGCGCCTCGAACTCACCCATGCGGCGCTTGCTGATCAGACCGGTGCCATGCAGCCCGCGCGCGGTCTCGAGCATCTCGTCCAGGATCCGGCTGCTGCGCCTTGTGGTCGCCATCTCACACCTCCACGATTTCATCGACAGCCAGCGCAATGGCCAGCTGTTGATCGTCCACGGCAAGCAGGTCGCTTGCCGTGCGTGCCTTCAATCCAGTTCAATGGCAACCCGGGCGCTGAGGGCCACGACGCCTTCCGTTTCGCCAGCCCGGATTCGCGACCGCCACTGGTACTCCAACAGGTATCGGCCGCGATCCACGAAGACCGTCCCGGTACGAAGGGTGTCCCGGGTACCCCAGATGGCGCCGGGGGGTAGTGCCAGCCACGGGTCCTGATCGGCATCCGGAGGCGGCCCCAGGGACCGCACGAACTGATCCGGAAGGCGGACGCCCGCCTCGGTGTAGACCGCGTTTGAAACAAACGCCAGCGGCATGCCGAGAATGTTCTTCGGCACGTACACCGTCTCCCGGCCAACGTTCACGATGTAGACGTGGCACTCCAGCCTGGAACCATACGAAGCCCGATCCGGGCACACCGCTTCGAACCTGACATGCTCCGCCACCACAGCGGAGCGCGACGGGTCGGGGTGCAGCGAAAGGGGCCCATCGCCGGCGCTGCCCAGCAGCAAGGCAACGGGCAGCAGCACATCCCGAAAAACCGCCAGTCCAAGAAAACCAGGCATGAGCCCCTCCGTCCTCACCCTCCGTTGAACGACGCTACCCGAGTCACCTCGATCGCTGAACCCAACAGAAGACCCGAAGTGAACACGATGGCGCCCCGCGGGGGCACGATCATTCGGCCCGAAACCAGGACTCTGGAACCATGCATGCCATCCACATCGCCAGCGGGGTCCATCTTCATCTCCAGATAGGCATGCTCTTCGGATAGAAATCCAGAGGCAGCACATCCTTCGTCGGAGCTGAGCAACACAACGCCGTCATCGACGCAGAGCCACCCGATGACCAGGACCTCCTGGCCCCTAATGCCCTCCTGCGCCACGGCAAGCTCACGGATGTCGAGAGCATCGGGTGGAGGCGCGCACCCGCAGGCGCCGAGCAAGGCCGCCGACACAATTGCCCCCTTGATGAACCGAGTCACCGGTTAAGCCTCTTTCGCCAGGATGGTCGTCAGTTCGACAGCGCAGATCTTGCTCGTGCCGAGGCCTCCTCCTGAGCAGAGCTCCGAAAGCCAGGCGTCTCGACCGTCACTGGCAAACACGCTTGCGCCCCATGCCGCGCCGATCAACGCGACAGCACACAGCAAGAACCGCCCGCGAATCGTTCCGTCCTTCACCGTCCATTCTCCACAAGGCGCCTCGACACGAGGCAGGGCCGAACAGGGCCACCGTCCGATGGACGCGTGCGTCACGCCCCAGGGCAGCCGGCCCGGACGCTTCGCCCGAACCATAACCCGCCCGGTGCCCCCGGAAGCGCCCCACCCATGACCCTCGACCCGGTCATGACGCCGGTGCTGCGACTAGTATGGGGGTTTGCCCCGACGAGGACGTGCCCGACGATGGCTCCACGACGCTTCGCCCTGCCCCTGCTGCTGGCCGGCCTGCTGCTTTCCGCGCTGGCCGCGGCCGCCGAGACCACCCCCCGCCCGATCGACCACGAGGCGCTGTGGCTGATGCCGCGCGTCGGCGCGCCGGTGCCCAGTCCCGACGGCAGCCGCGCCGTGGTGCAGGTGACCCGGCCGGCCTACGACCGCGACGAGCAGGCCAGCCACCTGTGGCTGGTGAGCACCGACGGCAGCAGCCCGCCGCGGCAGATCACCCACGACCGGCGCGCGGAAAGCGGCGTGGCCTGGAGCCCGGACGGGCGCAGCATCGCCTTCACCACCCGCCGCGACGGCGACGACCGGCCGCAGGTCTACCTGCTGCGGCTGGACGGCGGCGAGGCGCGGCGGGTCACCACGCTGAGCACCGGTGCACGGATGCCGGTGTTCTCGCCCGACGGCCGCACGCTGGCCTTCACCAGCGACGTCCACCCCGACAGCCGCAACGACGAGGACAGCCGGCGCATCGCCGAGGAGCGCCGCAAGCGCGACTACGACGTGCGCACCTACACCGGCTTCCCGATCCGCAACTGGGACCGCTGGCTGGACGAGTTCCAGCCGCGCGTGTTCGTGCAGCCGCTGGACGGCGGCGAGGCCCGCGACCTGCTGGCCGGCACCGACCTGGTCGCGCGCCCCGGCTACGCCGGCCGCAGCACCCCCGGCGGCAGCGAGCTCGACGTGGCCTGGACCCCCGACGGGCGCGCGCTGGTCTTCGTGGCCAGCGACAACCGCGACCGCGGCGCCTTCGACAACACCCACAACGACCTGTGGCAGGTGCCCGTGGACGGCGGCGAGCCGCGGCGGCTGACCGGCGGCAACGGTCCGGAGGCCACCGACAGCTTCGGCGGCCCGCAGTTCGCCCCCGACGGCCGCAGCCTGGTCGCCCAGGTGGTGCCGCGCACCGACCGGGTCTACAACGCCCAGCGCCTGGCGGTCTTCGACTGGCCGTCGATGCGCGAGCGCAGCCGCATCGAGCTGCCCGAGGCCCGGGCCACGCTGCAGTTCACCATCGCCCCGGACTCCCGCGAGCTGTTCACGCTCACCGACGAGGACGGCTTCGTGAAGGTCTACCGCGCGCCGCTGCGCGGCGGCGAGCCGCGCCTGGCCTTCGACATGGACAGCGGCATGTACGCCAACATCGCCGCCAACCGCAGCGGCCGGCTGGTGCTGGTGGGCAACTACGAGAACGCCACCCAGCCGGCGGAGGTGGTGCGCATCGACCTGCAGCGCGGCGGCCACACGCCGCTGACCCGCTTCGCCGCCGACCAGGCCGCGGCGCTGGACCTGCAGCCGCTGGAGCACTTCTGGTTCGAGAACGAGCAGGGCTTCCGGGTCCACAGCCTGCTGGTGAAGCCGGCCAACTTCGACCCGTCGCGGCGCTACCCGGTGTTCGTGATGATGCACGGCGGTCCACACCTGATGTCGCGCGACTACTTCTTCCTGCGCTGGAACTACCACCTGATGGCCGGCGAGGACTTCGTGGTCATCATGACCAACTACCGCGGCTCCACCGGCTTCGGCGAGGCCTTCGCCCAGTCCATCCAGGGCGACCCGCTGCGCGGCCCGGCCGACGACATCAACCGCGCCCTGGACGTGGCCGCGGAGAAGTACCCCTTCGTCGACGCCCAGCGCGCCTGCGCCGGCGGCGCCAGCTACGGCGGCCACCTGGCCAACTGGCTTCAGGGCACCACCGAACGCTACCGCTGCCTGGTCAGCCACGCCGGCCTGGTGAACCTGGAGAGCCAGTGGGGCACCAGCGACATCGCCTTCTCGCGCGAGGCCAACATGGGCGGCCCGCCGTGGGAGGTCAACGAGGCCTGGGCCGACCAGAACCCGATCCGCCTGGCCGCAGACTGGGCCACCCCGGTGCTGGTGACCATCGGCGAGCTCGACTACCGCGTGCCCCTGAACAACGTCCTGGAGTACTGGACCGCCCTGCAGCGCATGCAGGTGGAGAGCCGCCTGCTGGTCTACCCCGGCGAGAACCACTGGATCATGAGCGGCGGCAACAGCCGGCACTTCTACGGCGAGCTGCAGGCGTGGCTGGAGCGGTGGCTGCTCGAGGAGTAGTCCGTTCCCCATGCCCCCCACCCTCCTCGTCATCTGGCACTCCATGACCGGCGGCACGCGGCAGATGGTGCAGGCGGCGTGCGAGGCCGCGCGGGCCGAGGGTGGGGACGCGGTGCGGGTGCGCGCGCTGCAGGCGCGCGAGGCGGGGCCCGACGACGTGCTGGCCTGCCGGGCGGTGGTCTTCGCCACGCCGGAGAACCTGGCCACGATGAGCGGGCAGCTCAAGGACTTCTTCGACCGCAGCTACTACCCGCTGCTCGACCGCGTCGGCGGGCTGCCGTACGCGGTGATGGTCTGCGCCGGGTCCGACGGCCACGGGGCGATCGCGCAGATCCAGCGCATCGCCACCGGGCTGCGGCTGCGGGCGGTGGCCGAACCGGTGCGGGTGTGCACGCACGCCCAGACCCCGGAGGCGATCCTGGCGGAGAAGACCCTCGACGCGGAGCAGCTGCGCCCCTGCCGCGAACTGGGCGCGGGTCTGGCCGCCGCGCTGGCGATGGGCCTCCACGGCTGAGCCGGGCCCCGTGGCCGGGCCACCGCCCGGCTGCCCGTCCCCGGGCCGCCCGGCTACACTGTCGGGAAGTGCCGGCCGGACGCACCCGCCCGGACGCGGGCCCGGGCACCGGGGCCGGCGAGGGAGTGAGGATGTCCAGAGCAATCGGATGGATCAGGGGCCGGCTGTCCGGGCGCCCCGACAGCGAGCACGGGCAGGCCATCGTCCGCCTGGTGATCGCCTCGGTCATCCTGGCCTACCTGTGGATCCTGCGTGAGCTGCAGGGCCAGCCGCACACCGACGCGCTGACCCTGGTGATGCTGGCCGAGACCCTGGTGGCGATGTCGATCATGGCCGGCATCCTGTGGCGGCCCGGCGTCTCCCACGCCCGCCGCATCTTCGGCATGGTCACCGACTACGCCACCCTGGCGGTGCTGATGAGCCTGGACGCCGAGCCGCTGGCCTGGCTGTACGTCATCATCCTGTGGGTCACCGTCGGCAACGGCATGCGCTACGGCACCCGCTACCTGTTCCTGGCCGCGGGCATGGCCTGCCTGGCCTTCGGCCTGGTGATCGCCCTCAACCCCTACTGGCACGGCCAGCCTTCCATCGCCTACGGCCTGCTGGTCGGCCTGCTGGCCATCCCGGCCTACCTGTCCTCGCTACTGCGCGACCTGCACCGGCGCACCGAGGAGGCGCGCCGGGCCAGCGAGGCCAAGAGCCGCTTCCTGGCCAACATGAGCCACGAGTTCCGCTCCCCGCTCAACGGCATCATCGGCATGACCGAGCTGATGGACAGCCAGCGCCTGCCCCCGCACGAGCGCGAGTGCGCCCAGGTCATCCACGCCTCGGCGCAGACCCTGCTGATGCTGGTCGAGGACGTGCTCGACATCTCAGCCATCGAGTCGGGCAAGCTGCAGCGGCGCGCGCGCCCGTTCCGCCTCAACGACGTGCTCGGGCGCATCGGCAAGATGCTCAGCCCCAGCGCCGCGGCCAAGGGCCTGGCGCTGGAGGTGGTGATCGACCCCGACGTCCCGACCGGCCTGCACGGCGACGACGGCCACCTGGCCCAGGTGCTGCTGAACCTGACCCACAACGCGGTGAAGTTCACCGAACACGGCTCGGTCGGGCTCTCCGCCCACCTGCTGGGCCGCGAGGGCGACACCGTGCGGCTGCGCTTCTCGGTGCGCGACACCGGCATCGGCATCCCCGAGGAACACAAGAAGCGCATCTTCGAGGCCTTCGAACAGGTCGACACCGGCATCACCCGCCGCTTCGACGGCACCGGCCTGGGCACCACCATCGCCCGCACCCTCACCGAGCAGCTGGGCGGGCGCATCGGGCTGGAAGACAACCCCGGCGGCGGCAGCCACTTCTGGGTCGAGGTGCCGCTGCAGGTCAGCGAAGACGCCCCGCCGGCCCTGGTCGCGCGGCAGGCGGGCAACGTGGTCGACTTCGACGACGTCTTCGTGCGCCACCGCGCCCGGGTGCGGCCGCTGCGCGTGCTCATCGCCGACGACCAGCCGGCCAACCGCATCGTGCTCGCGCGCATCCTCGAGCGCGCCGGGCACGCGGTGGTCGAGGCCGGGGACGGCGAGGCGGCGCTGGACCGGCTGGCCGACGGCGGCTTCGACCTGTGCGTGCTGGACATGCACATGCCCGGGCTCAGCGGCCTGGACGTGATGCGCCAGCTGCGGGTGATGGAGGCGCGCGGCCCCCGCACGCCGGTGGTGGTGCTCAGCGCCGACGCCACCCCGGAGGCGGCCGCGGGGGCCAGCGCCGAAGGCGCGCTGGCCTTCCTGACCAAGCCGGTGCGGGTGCCGAAGCTGCTGGAGGCGATCGCGCGGGCCTGCGGGGATTCGCCGCCGGCGCGCGAGCCGCAGCCGGTGGCCGCCGAACCAGTCAATGGGCGCCCGGCGCTACTGCGCGAACTGGCCGAGGAAGGCCTCGGCGGCGACTTCCTCGCCAACTTCGTGGAACAGTGCCTGGCCGACGGAGCGGCCAGTGTGGATGCGCTATCGACGGCCGCGGGCAGCGCCCGCTGGGGCGCCTTCCGCGATGCCGCCCACGCCCTGAAGGGCATCGCCGAGAACCTCGGCGACGCGGAGCTGGCGCGCCGCTGCCAGCAGGTGATGCACGAGGACGACGCTGCGCTGGCGCGCACCGCCACCGTGCTGCTGGAGGACCTGCGCGACGGCCTCCAGCGGGCCGGCGCCGGCGCCCGCGCAACGCTGCGCGAGCTCACCGGCGGTGACCAGCGGGACGCATCCGGACGCTGACCCGTCCGGGCGTCCCCCCGGCGCAGGCGCTCACCCCACCGCGCCGGCCTGCGGGGTGGCGGCGTGGCTGGACGCACGGGCCTGCTGGGCGCGGATCAGGCGCTCCATCGTGCGCAGGCCGCGCCCGTCCAGTCGCATCGCCGCGTCCACCCACTCGGTGGTCACCGCCAGCAGTTCCTCGAGGCTGACCGGACGGCAGGACTGGCGCACCGCGTTGAGCGCGCGCAGCGCATTGCCGCGACGCTGGTTGCGACGCACCAGTTCGCGGGCCGCGGCCAGGCCCTCGCCGCGCGGCACCAGCTGGTCGACGATGCCCATCGCATGCAGCTCCTCGGCCGGGTAGACGTGGCCGTCGAGCATCATCCGCTCGGCCACCGCCGCGGGCACGCGCCGGGTCAGGAAGGTGTAGGCGCCCATGCCCGGGAACAGGTCGAAGAGCACTTCGGGAAAACCCAGCCCGGTGCCCTCCTCGGCGATGATGGTGTGGCAGCACAGCGCCGCCTCGAAGCCCCCGCCCAGCGCGTCGCCCTGCACCACGGCGATGCTGTGCACGTGGTCCTGGTACAGCCGCGAGAAGTTGTAGGCCACCTCCACGCACAGTTTGGCGTACTCCAGCAGGCGGCCACGGTTGCCGGCCCGGATCAGCTGGGCGAACAGCGCCAGGTCGCCGCCGAGGTTGAAGGCGTCGGACTCCGAGGCCAGCACCAGGTGCTGGATGCCCCCGGTGCCGCTGCCCGAGGCCAGGCGGTTGCGGATCGCGTTCTGCACCCGCAGCAGGTCCGACAGCAGGCGCTCGGAGAAGCAGGGGTGGTAGTGGGCCGGTGCGTTGGCGTGCATGTACACCCAGTCCGCGGCGTGCTCGTGGCTGGACTGGTGGCGGACCAGCGAGGTGTCGTTGGCGAATACAGCGCCCTGAATCACGTTCATGATGGATCTCTCCTGCAGGCAATGTCGTCCCGCCGGTCGCAGGGCGGGCGACGGACAGTGAGGTGGAATCCATGCGACGCACGCCCATTTAACTCCTGTGCGGTGAGGATCGCGCCGGTTTGGGTCATCTTTCCGACGCGTGGGGCCCGGCTCTTGACGCCGCGCCCACGAAATGGTGTTTAAATAGACACCATGGACAGCACCCTCACCGAACGCCAGCAGGCCATCCTCGACTTCCTCGCCGACCACCAGGCCGCGCACGGGCTGCCGCCGACCGTGGGCGAACTCGCCCACGCCTTCGGGATCCAGCCCAACGCCGCCCGCAAGCACCTCAAGGCGCTGGCCGGCAAGGGCGTGCTGGCCCATGCCCCGGGCAAGGCCCGCGGCTTCACCCTGCCCGGCGCGGGCGGCCCCGGGGCCCCGCTGCTGCTGCCGCTGGTGGGCCGGGTCGCCGCCGGCACGCCGGTGCTCTCGGAGGGCAACATCCAGGCCCGCTACGGCGTCGACCCGGCCCTGTTCCGCCCGCGCCCGCACTACCTGCTGCGCGTGGAGGGCGAGTCGATGCTGGGCGTGGGCATCCGCGACGGCGACCTCATCGCCGTGCACCGCACGCCCGAGGCCACCATCGGGCAGATCGTCGTGGCCCGGCTGGAGGGCGAGATCACCGTCAAGCGGCTGGCCCGCGACGCCACCGGTTTGCTGCTGCTGCCGGAAAACCCCGACTTCGCGCCGATCCGGGTGCCGCCGGACACCTCCGACTTCGCCATCGAGGGGCTGTACGTCGGCGTGATCCGGCAGGGCTGAGGCATGGGCACGGTGGTCTCACTGGCGCAGGGGCTGGCCGAGGGGCGGGTCTTCCGCGGCGGCCGCGGCCTGCAGCGGCACGGCGAGGGCCAGCCCTCGGGCCTGCCCGCGCTCGACGCCGCCCTGCCCTGGGGCGGCTTCCCGCGCGGGGCGCTGACCGAACTGCTGGTGCCCGCCGACGGTGTCGGCGAGCTGGAACTGCTGCTGCCGGCGCTGGCCGCGGTGTGCGCGCGCGAGCGCATCGCCCTGGTCGCCCCGCCCTATCTGCCCTATGCCCCGGCCCTGGTCCGGGCCGGCCTGGCGCTGGACCGGGTCGACCGGGTGCAGGCGCCGCCGGCGCGCGCGGCCTGGGCGGCCGAGCACTGCCTGCGCGCGGGCTGCTTCGGTGCGGTGCTGTGCTGGCTGCACGGCGGCGACGAGCGGGTGCTGCGCCGGCTGCAGGTGGCCGCCGCCGACGGCGCCGCCTTCGGCTTCGTGCTGCGCCCGGCGCGGCAGGCCACCAACCCCAGCCCGGCGGCGCTGCGCCTGCGCCTGCGGGCCGAACCCGGACACCTTGCACTGGACGTGCTCAAGAGCCGCGGCGCACAGCCGCCGGTCGGCACCCTGCGCCGGCCGCGCCGGCACTGAAGGCGGTTCGCGATGGACCTGTGGGCGTGCATCGCCCTGCCCGGCTTCCCGCTGGAGGTGGCCTGGGGCGAGGAGGCCGCGGCCCCCGACCCCGACGGCGGCCCGCTGCCCGCGCGCGCGGTGCTCGACGGCCCGGCCCAGCGCAGCCACCTGCTGGCCGTCAACGCCGCCGCCCGCGACGCCGGCATCCAGCCCGGGCACAGCCCGGCCCAGGCCCTGGCGCTGCGCCCGGACCTGCTGCTGCGCCGCCACGACCCGGCCGCCTGCGAGGGCCGGCTGCAGACCGTGGGCGCGCTGGCCTGGGGCTTCAGCAGCCAGGTGCGGCTGGCGCCGCCGGCGGCGGTGCTGCTGGAGGTCGGCGCCAGCCTGCGCCTGTTCGGCGGCTGGCCGGCGCTGCAGCGTGGCCTGCGCGAGCGGCTGGACGCGCTGGGCCACGCCCACCGCATCGCCGCCGCCCCGGTCGCGGCCGCCGCGCACGCCTTCGCCGGACTGGCCGACGGCTTCGCGGTGTTCGACCCCGACCGGCTGGGGCGGGCGCTGGCGCGGGTGCCGCTGCAGGCCGCCGGGTTCCCGCCACGCGCGCTTGAGGCCCTGCAGCGGCTGGGCCTGCGCCGGCTCGGCGAGCTGGCCGGCCTGCCGCGGCCGGCCCTGCTGCGCCGCTACGGCGAGGCGGTGGTCGGGCAGCTCGACCGGCTGGCCGGGCGCCTGCCCGACCCGTGGCCGCGGTGGTTGCCACCGGAGCACTTCGCGCGCCGGATCGCGTTCGACTACGGCATCGCCAGCAGCACCGCCCTGCTGTTCCCGCTGCGGCGGCTGCTCGACGAGCTGGCCACCCACCTGGCGCTGCGCGACGGCGGCGTGCCCGGCTTCGAGCTGGTCTTCGAGCACGAGGGCGAGGCGCCGACCCGGCGCTGGATCGGCCTGCGCCAGCCGATGCGCGAGGCCACCGCCCTGTTCGACGCCGCGCGCGGGCGGCTGGAACAGCAGCGCCTGCCACAGCCGGCCCACGCGCTGCGGCTGGAGGCGCGCGAGATGCCGCCGTTCCAGCCGGCCCTGCGCGACCTGTTCGACCCGCGCAGCCAGGGCGGGCTGGACCACGCAGCCCTGGTGGAGCAGCTGCGCGCACGCCTGGGCGACGAGGCGGTGCAGGGCCTGGCCTTCCACCCCGAACACCGCCCGGAACGGGCCTGGTGCGGCGCCGACCGTGGCGGCGAGGCGCCGCCGCCGGCGCAGCTGCCGCCGCGGCCGACCTGGCTGCTGCCGCGGCCGCTGCCGCTGCGGCAGGCGGTCACCGCGATCCTCGACGGCCCCGAGCGCATCGAGAGCGGCTGGTGGGACGGCGAGGACGTGCGCCGGGAATACGTGGTCGCCGAGCTGGCCGGCGGTCAGCGCGCCTGGCTGTTCCGCACCGTGGGCCGCGGCGAGCCGGTGCCGGTCGGGCACGAGCGCGACTGGATGCTGCACGGCTGGTTCGCCTGAGCGCCATGCGCCCGCCCCGCCCCTCTCAGGCCCTGAGACGTCGCCGGCGCAGGCTCGCCGGCATGCGCCCGACCCCGTCCGCCCCGCCCGGCTACGCCGAGCTGCACTGCCTGAGCCACTTCAGCTTCCAGCGCGGCGCCTCCAGCGCCACGGAGCTGTTCACCCGCGCCCGCGAACTGGGCTACAGCGCGCTGGCGATCACCGACGAGTGCAGCCTGGCCGGCGTGGTGCGCGCGCTGGAGGCCAGCGAGGCCACCGGCGTGAAGCTCATCGTCGGCAGCGAGATCACCCTGGCCGACGGCCCGACGCTGGTGCTGCTGTGCGAGGACCGCGAGGGCTATGCCGCGCTCTCGCGCCTGGTCACCACCGCGCGTCGCAGCGCCGGCAAGGGCGGCTACCGCCTGTGCCGCGCCGACCTGGAGGCGCAGCCGCTGGAGGGCCTGCTGGCGCTGTGGCCGCCGCAGGACCCGGCCGCCGACGGCTGCGACGACACCGCGGCCTGGCTGCGGCGGCTGTTCCCGGGGCGGCTGTGGCTGGCCTTCGCCTGCCACCGGCAATCCGGCGACGCCGCCCGGCTGCAGGCCCTGCGCCACCTCGGCCAGCGCCAGGGCCTGCGCCTGGTCGCCACCGGCGCGGTGCACATGCACCAGCGCCGGCGGCGTGCGCTGCAGGACGCGCTCACCGCGATCGGCCTGCGCCGGCCGGTGGCCGAGTGCGGGCTGGCGCTGTTTCCCAACGGCGAGCGCCACCTGCGCCCGCGCGAGACCCTGGCCCGGCTGTACCCGCCGGCGCTGCTGGCCGAGGGCCTGCGCATCGCCGGCCGCTGCCGCTTCAGCCTGCGCGAGCTGAAGTACGTCTACCCCGAGGAACTGGTCCCCACCGGCCTCACCCCCACCGCCCACCTGCGCGCGCTGACCGAGGCCGGCGTGCGGCGGCGCTGGCCCGACGGCGAGCCGCCGGCGGTACGTGCGCTCATCGAGAAGGAGCTGGCGCTGATCGCCGAGCTCGGCTACGAGGCCTTCTTCCTGACCGTGGAGGACATCGTGCGCTGGGCCCGCTCGCGCGGGATCCTCTGCCAGGGCCGCGGCTCGGCGGCGAACTCGGTGGTCTGCTACAGCCTGGGCATCACCGCCGTGGGGCCCGACCGCATCGGCATGCTGTTCGAGCGCTTCATCTCGCGCGAGCGCAACGAGCCGCCGGACATCGACGTCGACTTCGAGCACCAGCGCCGCGAGGAGGTGATCCAGTACATCTACGGCAAGTACGGCCGCACCCGCGCCGCGCTGGCCGCCACCGTCATCTGCTACCGCTCGCGCAGCGCCGCGCGCGACCTGGCCCGGGCGCTGGGCTTCTCCTCCGACCAGGTCGAGCAGCTCGGCGCGGTGTTCGCCCGCGGCCAGTCCGACGCCCCGCTGGAGGAGCGCCTGCGCGAGCGCGGCTTCGACCCCGACGCCCCGGCGCTGCGCCGCCTGCTGGTGCTGCACGCCGAGCTGCGCGGCGCCCCGCGCCACCTCTCCCAGCACGTCGGCGGCTTCGTGATCTCCGACGAACCGCTGTGGCGGCTGGTGCCGGTGGAGAACGCGGCCATGCCCGGCCGCACCATCATCCAGTGGGACAAGGACGACCTCGAGGCGCTGGGCCTGCTGAAGGTCGACTGCCTGGCGCTGGGCATGCTCAGCTGCCTGCGCGGCTGCTTCGACCTGCTGCGCGCCCACCGCGGCCTGGACCTGGGCCTGGCCACGGTGCCCGAGGGCGATGCGGCCACCTACGCGATGCTGCAGCGCGCCGACACCGTGGGCGTGTTCCAGGTCGAGTCCCGCGCGCAGATGGCGATGCTGCCGCGGCTGAAGCCGTCGAACTTCTACGAGCTGGTGATCGAGGTGGCGATCGTGCGGCCGGGCCCGATCCAGGGCGACATGGTCCACCCCTACCTGCGCCGCAAGCAGGGGCTGGAGCCGGTGGACTACCCCTCCGACGAGCTGCGCCAGGTCTTCGAGCGCACCCTGGGCGTGCCGATCTTCCAGGAACAGGTGATGCAGCTGGCCATCGTGGCCGCGGAGTTCAGCGGCGGCGAGGCCGACGCGCTGCGCCGGTCGATGGCGGCCTGGAAGCGCCATGGCGGGCTGGAGCACTGGCGCGAGCGGGTGGTCGGGCGGATGCTCGCGCGCGGCTACGACACCGGCTTCGCCGAGCGCATCTTCGAGCAGATCAAGGGCTTCGGCAGCTACGGCTTCCCGGAGTCGCACGCCGCCAGCTTCGCGCTGATCGCCTACGTCTCGGCCTGGCTGAAGTGCCACCATCCCGACGCCTTCGCCTGCGCCCTGCTCAACGCGCAGCCGATGGGTTTCTACGCGCCGGCGCAGATCGTCGGCGACGCCCGCGCCCACGGCGTGCCGGTGCGGCCGGTGGACGTGTGCGAAAGCGGCTGGGACTGCAGCCTGGAGGACGAAGGCCCCGGGCCGCTGCCGCTGCGGCTGGGGCTGCGCCTGGTCGACGGGCTGGGCGCGGAGGTGGCCGCGCGCATCGTCGAGGCCCGCGCGCAGGCCCCGTTCGCCGACGTCGCCGACCTCTGCGCCCGGGCCGGTCTGGACGCGCGTGCGCGCGGACGGCTGGCCGACGCCGGCGCACTGCGGCGGCTGGCCGGGCACCGCCACCGCGCGCACTGGGCGGTGGCCGCGGCCGAGTCCGGGCCCGACGTGCTGACCCCCGCCGGGCTGCACGAGGGCCGCATCCGCCTGCGCCCGCCCGGCCTGCGCGAAGACGTCTTCGCCGACTACGCCAGCACCGGCCTGAGCCTGGCCCGGCACCCGGTGTCGCTGGTGCGCGGGCAGCTGGCCGCCCGCCGCGTGCGCCGCGCCGCGGACCTGTCCGCCGTGCGCCCCGGCGGCCATGCCCGGGTCGCCGGGCTGGTGACGATGAAGCAGCGCCCGGCCACCGCCTCGGGCGTGACCTTCCTGACCCTGGAGGACGAGACCGGCGTGGTGAACGTGGTGGTCTGGCGCGACCTGGCCGTGCGCCAGCGCCGGGCCCTGCTGGAGTCCACGCTGCTGGCCGTCGACGGCGTGGTCGAACGCCGCGACGGCGTGCAGCACCTCATCGCCCGCCGCCTGGAGGACTGCACCGCCCTGGTCGCGGGCCTGGACAGCCGCGGCCGCGAGTTCCACTGAGGCCGGGCGCGGCCCTCAGCCCAGCGCGTAGCCGATCCGGAAGCCGCCCCAGTGGCGGCCGCCGACCACGACGGGCACCGAGAGGTCGAACATGATCTCGCCGGTGTCGCGGCGGTAGACCTGCAGCCGGTGGTCGTCGGTGTGGCGGCCCACGGTGCGGCCGACGCGGTCGGCGAAGATGCGCTTGGTGCGGTTGCCGGCCAGGTCCTTCGCCGGGTCGCCGGTCAGCGGCTGGCAGAAGCGCTGGTTGTGGGTGGGGACGTAGCCGTCGCGGTTGGCGCAGATGGCGAACACGATCCACGGTTCGGCCGCGGCGACCGGCTCCTGCAGGGCCGGCAGCAGTTCGTCGCACAGGCCGTCGAAGGCGGTGCGGTGCTTCTGCGGACGGGTGCCGGGAATGGGGGTGTAGTCGCAGGAGAACAGGGCCTCGCGGGCGATCGCGCCCTCGCGCACGGCCTCCTCCAGACGCCGGGCCACCGCGTCCGCCGCTCCCCGGGCCAATGCGAGCACCCGCGCATGCCGGGGCTCGGCCATCGGGTCGGCCGGCAGGCCGAACAGGCCGACGCAGTCCTGCAGGTCGCGGGTGTCGGCCAGCACGCCGCCGACGCGCCCGACCACCTCGCGGGCGTGGTCGCGGTTGCTGCCGCCCAGCTCGACCACGCGCGCCAGCGCCCGGTCGACCTCGGCGATCTCCTCGATCTGGCTGCCGACGCGCACGGCCACCGCCTCCATCGCCTCGCGGGTGCGGGCGACGGTGCCGCCCAGGCCGCCGATGCAGTCCCCGGCCTGGCGCGCCGAGGCGCTGCCCTGCTGCAGGGCCTCGGCGGTGGCCTCGATGATGCCGCGCACGTCGCGCGCGGCGCTGGCGGTGCGCTCGGACAGCGAGCGGATCTCCCTGGCCACCACCGCGAAGCCGCGGCCGACCTCGCCGGCGCGGGCGGCCTCGATGCTGGCGTTGATGGAGAGGATGTTGGTCTGGAAGGCGACCTCGTCGATGACCTCGATGATGTCGTTGGCCTTGCCGGTGCGCGCCTCGACCTCCTTCATCGCCTCGGCCAGCGCGTCGGCCGCCTTCCGGCCCTCGCCGGCCCGCTCGCCGGCGTCGCGGCCCAGCGCCTGCAGCCCGTCGATCTCGCCGCGCGCGGCCTGCAGTCCGTCGATCAGGTCGCGGGCCACCCCGCGCACCTGGCCCAGGGCGACCAGCTGGTCCTCCGAACGCTCGGCCAGGTCCTGGTTCTCGGCTTCGACCACGGGCATGCCCTCGGCGATCACGTGCGCCAGCTGCGAGGCCTGGCGGATCGACTCCGACAGGTTGCCGAAGCCGGCGGCCAGGCGCTCGGCCATCGGGTGGTCCTCCAGGCCCGGCGGCGGCTGGAAGTCCAGCCGGCAGGCGGCCAGCTGCGCCACCACCGCCTCCAGCAGGGCCTCGGCCCGGCGACCGGCCTCGATGCGTGGATCGGGACCCTCCGGCACCTCCGGGGGCTCCGGCGCTAGCGGTGCGGCATCGAAACTGTCCACGCGACCTCCCGGGACCCTGGGCTACCCCTCCGGCATCGGCGGTTCCCGGCGGATCTTTAGCCCGGTCGGCGCGGCGCGTTCGACACCCCGTGCGGCACGTGGCCGGTGGCCACGTGCTCGCGGGCGGAGTCGATGTTGTGCTGGGAGTCGTCGAAGAAGATGTCGGCACCGAACACCTTCAGGAACGGGCCCTTCGGGCGACCACCCAGGAACAGCGCCTCGTCCAGGCGCACGCCCCAGCGGCGCAGGGTCAGGATCACCCGCTTGTGCGCCGGCGCCGAACGCGCGGTCACCAGGGCGGTGCGGATCGGCGAACCGTCCTCGGGGAAGGCCGCCTGCAGCCGGTGCAGCGCCGCCAGGAAGGCCCGGAACGGGCCGCCGGACAACGGCTGTTCGGCCATGCGCTGCTCGTTGCTGGAGAAGGCTTCCAGGCCCTGTTCGAGGTTGATGCGCTCGGACTCGTCGCCGAAGATCACCGCGTCGCCGTCGAAGGCGATGCGCAGCTGCTCGCCGACGCGCTCGGGCGCCGGCGCCGGCAGGATGGTCGCCGCCGCCACGCCGTGGTCGAGGGCGCTGCGCACCGAGGCCGGGTTGGCCGAGAGGAACAGCTGCGCCCCGAACGGGCGGATGTAGCGATACACCGGCGCCCCGCTGGTGAACACCGCCTGGCGGATCTTCAGCCCGTGGTGCTCGATGGAATTGAAGATCCGCAGCCCGGTGTCGCTGGAGTTGCGCGACAGCAGAACCACCTCCACCCGCGGCGCGTCCGCGTCCCCCACCTGGTTGAGGTGCAGCAGCTTGCGCACCAGCGGGAACGCGATCCCCGGCGCCAGCGGCACGTCCTCCTGCGAACGCTGCAGCGCCGCATAGGCCTCCAGCCCCTCGCTCTCGAAGACCGCGTTGGACTCCTCCAGGTGGAACAGCGCCCGCGAGGTGATCGCCACCACCAGTGGTCCGTTGCGCGCGTCCTCGGGCATGGGGTTGGGCATGGGGCGTTGGGGCGTTTTGGGGGTGGGGGGATTATCGCGGGTTTGGGGCTCGAGGACTTATGTGGCAGGAAAAAGGGTCAAGAGGAGTGGGAAACGGGTGGGCCACTCCCTTTTCCCACTCCCCTTCACCCGTTCCCGCTCCTACGCCCTGGTCAGCCGCCGGCGCAGCGCGCTCGACACCATGTCGATGACCAGCACCGCCAGCACCGTGAGGATCAGGACCGCGGCGGCCTTGTCGAACTGGCGGTAGCGCAACGCGTTGAGCAGCAGGGCGCCGACGCCGCCGGCGCCGACCACGCCGAGGATGGCCGAGGCGCGCAGGTTGAGTTCGAAGCGGAACAGCCACTGGGCCAGGATCTCGGGGATGACCTGCGGCAGCACGGCGTAGCGGATCGCCGCCCAGCGCGAGCCGCCGGCGGCTTCCACGGCCTCCACCGGGCCCATGTCGATGGACTCCACCACCTCCGCGCCCAGCTTCGAGAGCATGCCCACCGAGTGCAGGCCGATCGCCAGCGCACCGGCGGTGGCGCCCAGGCCCACGATCGGGATCAGGTAGATCGCCAGCAGGATCTCGGGCACCGCGCGGATGGTCGAGGACAGGGCCTTGATGCCGCGCGAGAGCACCGGGAACAGCTGGCCGGCGCCGAGGAAGGCCAGCGGCAGCGACAGCAGCGCGCCGATGATGGTGCCGATCCAGGCGATCTGGATCGACTCCAGGATGCCGGCGACCACCGACTCGCGGCCGTAGTCGAGGATGCCGCCCCAGTGCGCGCCCAGCGCCGCCCGGCAGGCCGGCCAGTCGACCGAGCACATCCAGGCCCCGGTCTCGGGGTCGGAGAGGAAGAACATGTCCGGGGCGAAGAAGCGGCCCAGGAAGATCAGCACCTCGCCGGGCACCGCGATCAGGCGCTCGGGCGAGGCGTCCACCGCCCACAACGAGGCGAGGAAGGCCAGGCCCAGCGCCAGGCTGGCCCAGGTGGCCAGGCCGCCGCGCGGGCGGCCGGGGTAGTGTCGGGCGGCGCTCATATCAGGCGCCTCCGGATGGCGATGGAGATCTGTTCGATGACCAGCACGGCCACCAGCACCATCAGGATGATCATCGTCACCCGCTCGTACTCGAAGCTGGCGCGCTGGGTGTTGAGGATCATGCCGATGCCGCCGGCGCCGACCAGGCCCAGCACCATCGAGGCGCGCACGTTGAGCTCGAAGGCGTACATGACGTAGGAGGCGTAGTGCGGCCACACCTGCGGCAGCACCGAGAAGCGCACCATCTGCACCCAGCTGCCGCCGGCGGCGCGCACCGCCTCGGGCAGGTTGAGGTCGATGGACTCCATCGACTCGGAGAACAGCTTGCTGACCACCGCCACGGTGAACACGCTCAGCGCCAGCGCACCGGCCAGCGGCCCGAAGCCCACCGCCGCGGCGAAGAGCATCGCCCAGAACAGGTCGGGCATCGTGCGCAGCACGTTCATGAAGTTGCGGTCGAGGAACCAGGTGATCCAGTTCGGCGACACCGGCCGGGCGGCCAGCACGGCGACCGGGATGGCGATGATGCCGCCGACCACGGTGCCGATGAGCGCGATCTGCAGGGTTTCCAGGAACGGCCCCCACAGCCGCGGCAGGAAGCCGAAGTCCGGCGGCCAGGATTCCCGCAGCAGGCGGGTGCCGCCGCCGAGGTTGCACACGATCTCGCGGGCCGACAGGCCCACGCCGAAGGCCGACCACAGGGTCATGCCGCCGACCACGGCCAGGATCACGCCGTACAGCGCCCAGGGTGGACTGGGCTTGGGCGGGCGCGCGGCGCTCACGAGTGCGCGCTCCCGAGGAAGTCGTCCTCCTCCGGCGGGCGCCCGTAGATCTCCAGGAACTGCCGGTCGGTCACCGTGTCCCCGGCGCCGTCATAGACCAGCTCGCCGTGGCGCAGGCCGATGATGCGCTGGCCGTAGCGCTTGGCCAGGTCCAGGAAGTGCAGGTTGATGATGGTGGTGATGCCCAGCTCGCGGTTGATCCGCACCAGGTCCTGCATGACCTGGTGGGAGGTGATCGGGTCCAGCGAGGCGACCGGCTCGTCGGCCAGGATCACCTTGGGCTGCTGGGCCAGCGCCCGGGCGATGCCCACGCGCTGCTGCTGGCCACCGGAGAGCTGGCTGGCCTTGACGTAGGCCTTGTCGGGGATGCCCACGCGCTCGAGCGCGTCGAAGGCGATCTCGATGTCCTTCTTCGGCCACAGGCCCAGCAGGCTGCGCCAGCCCGGGACGTGGGCCAGGCGGCCGATGAGCACGTTGTCGAGCACGGTCAGCCGCTTCACCAGGCGGAAGTCCTGGAAGATCATGCCGATGTCGGCGCGCAGCCGGCGCAGCTCCGGGCCCGGCTTCGTCGGCACCGGCCTGCCGAAGATCTCCACGCTGCCGGAGGTCAGCGGGATGAGGCCGTTCACCGAGCGCATCAGCGTCGACTTGCCGGCGCCGGAGGAGCCGACGATGACGGCGAACTGGCCCGGCGCGATATCCAGGGTCAGGTCCTTCATCGCCGCCACGCCACCGGCGTAGGTGATGTTGGCATTGCGGTAGCGGATCGCGGGCGCGCCGCTGCTCGGGGTCGGGTCGGACATCGGGGCTCCGGGATCAGCGACGCATCAGCTCGTAGACCTCCGAGACGGTGTCGTAGACACCCGGCTCGGCAGGCACGAACCCGTCGATTTCATAGATGATGTACAGCGCGCGCTGCTCGCGGGGCAGCGACGCCTCCTGTTCCTGCGCGAATTCCAGGAAGGCCCGTCCGATGGCCTCCTTCAGGTCCTGGGGCAGGTCGGCGCGCACCTGCACGCCGTCGTTGGGGATGAACTCGGAGTGGTTGAACACCACCACCCGCTCGGCCACGTCGGGGTGCTGGGGCCGGATCATGTTGCGCGCGTCCTCGTAGGCCACGCCGAAGCGCACGTCGCCGCGGCGCACCGCCGCCACCGCCGCGTCGTGGGAGCCGACGAAGATGGCCTGGATGTCGCGCTCGTGGTCGATGCCCACATCCGCCAGCTGCTGGGCCGGGAACAGGAAGCCGGTGGTCGAGTTGGGGTCGGTGAAGGCCACGCCGCTGCCGCGCACCACGTCCACCGGGGCGGTGCACTCGAGCATGCCGCGCACGCCCACCACCGGCGCCTGCTCGCAGATCGAGGGGTCCGAGGTCATCCACTGCGTGCGGTAACCGGTGGAGCCGTCGCGCACCGAGATCAGCACCGGCTCGATGTCGTAGCGGCGCGCGCCCAGCATGGCCGCGAACGGCGGCAGCATGCCGATGTCGGCGCGGCCGCTGCCCATGGCCTCGACCAGGCCGGTGTAGTCCTGCGGGACGAAGCCGCGCACCGGCACGCCGATGCGCTCGGAGAGGAAGTCGGTGATCGGGTCGAGGTTCTCGACCATCATCTCCGCCTCGTTCGCCGGCACCAGGCCCAGCACCAGTTCGCGCGGCCAGCCGCGCTCGTCCACCTGCTCCCCGGGGCAGCAGGCGGCCAGCATCGCGGCCAGCGCCGCCACCACCGCGACCCGCACCGGGCCGCGCTCAAACCAGTTCATGTCCACCCCGGCAGCGTATGTCGTTTTTGTTGCAGGGCCGTGTCATCCGGCCAGCACCTGGTCGGGGTCCAGCAGCACACCGTTGGCCTGCCCGTCGAAGAAGATGTCGGCCCCGAAGGTGCGCAGGAACTCCTGCTTGCTGCGCCCGCCCAGGAACAGCGCCTCGTCCAGCCGCACCCCCCACTCGCGCAGCGTGGCGATGACCTGCCGGTGGGCCGGCGCGGAGCGCTGGGTGATGAGGGCGGTGCGGATGGGGCTGTCGGGCTCGCCCATCGGGAAGGCCGACTGCAGGTGGTGCAGGGCCGAGAGGAAGCTGCGGAAGGCGCCGCCGGCGCCCTGCCCGTCGGGGTCGTCGAAAAGCATCGCGTCGCCGTCGAAGGCCAGGCGGATCTGCTCGGCGTCGAGCCCCTCGTCGCGCGAGGGCCAGATGGTCGCCGCCGCCACCCCGGCGCGCAGCGCGTTGGCGACGTCCTCGCCGTGGGTGGAGAGGAACAGCTGGGCGTTGAACGGCTCGATGTAGGGGTACGGCGCGGCGCCGTTGGTGAAGGCCGCGCGCACGATCGGCAGGTCCAGCGCCTCGATGGAATTGAAGATGCGCAGGCCGGTGTCGCAGGAATTGCGCGAGATCAGGATGACCTCCACGCCCGGCGCCCCCGGCTCCAGCCGCCCGTTGAGGGCCAGCAGCTTGCGCACCAGCGGGTAGGCCACGCCCGGGGACAGCGGCTCGTCCTCGCGCTCGCGCTGGAAGGCCTGGTAGGCCTCCAGCCCCTCGCTTTCGTACAGCGCGTGGCTGTGGTCGAGGTCGAACAGCGCGCGCGAGGACACCGCCACGATCAGCGGGGCGGGCTCGGCGGACAGGGGCTTGGCTGCGCTCATGGACACCGGGGGGTCGCTTGGACGGGGGCGTATGGTGCCTTCCCGGGCGTGAAGGGCGCCACCCTCCGTGGGCGCCCGGGTGGAACGTCAGGTCAGGAACTGCTCGTTGAGTATCCGGTCCTCGAGGTTGTGCTCCGGGTCGAACAGCAGCTTCACCCGGTGCGTCTTCGACGAGGACACCACCACCTCGACGACCTCGCGGACCTCGTGGGAGTCGGCGGTGGCCGACACCGGCCGCTTGTCGGGGTCGAGCACCTCGAAGCGGATCTCGGTGTCCTCGCGCAGGATCGCCCCGCGCCAGCGCCGCGGCCGGAAGGCCGCGATCGGCGTGAGGGCGATGACGCTGGAGCCCAGCGGCAGGATCGGGCCGTGGGCGGAGAAATTGTACGCGGTGCTGCCCGCCGGCGTCGCCACCAGCACGCCGTCGCAGACCAGCTGGTCGAGCTTGTCGCTGCGGTTGAGCTGGATGCGGATGTGGGCGGCCTGGCGGGTCTGGCGCAGCAGCGAGACCTCGTTGTAGGCCAGCGAGTGCACCACCGCCCCGGACTCGGTGATCGCGGTCATCTCCAGCGGGCGCAGCACCGCGGGCTCCGCGGCGGCCAGCCGCTCGACCAGCCCGTCCTCGCGGTACTGGTTCATCAGGAAGCCCACCGAGCCCAGCTTCATGCCGAACACCGGGGCCTCCAGGCCCCCGTAGCGGTGCAGGGTCTGCAGCATGAACCCGTCGCCGCCCAGGGCGCAGATGACATCCGCCTCCTCCGGGGCGTGCTGGCCGTGGCGGCGCACCAGTGCCTCCAGCGCCTCGGAGGCGCCGGCGTGGCGGCTTGTCAGGAACGCGATGCGTGGCTGGCTCACGGCGGATGCCCTGCTCGACCCGCTGCGCAGCTTAACCCAGGGCGGCCACGACCGGCCGCCCTCCGGGTCAGGCCTGGGCGGCGACCACGGTCTGGGCCAGGCGGCGCACCGCCACCGAGACCGTCGGGTAGTCCATCGAGCGCTGCGCGCGCAGCTCGTCGAGCATCTGCCGCGTGAACACCAGGGTCGGCTCGTCGCGGGCGACGAAGGCCGCCACCGCCTCGCCGGCCTCGGCGGCACCCTGCGCCAGCACCAGGGCCACCAGCGCCCGGTGCTGGGCGTGCAGCTCGTCGCGCAGCGCGCCACGGGCCAGCGCGTGCCAGCGCCCCTCGACCGGCAGCTCGGCGATGCGCTCGGCCAGCCAGCCCAGGTGCAGGGCGTCGGCGAGCAGGAAGTGCACGCGCGCGACCTGCTCGACGCGGCCGGCGTCGGCGTCGGCCACCTCGACCATGTCCAGCGCCGCCTCCAGCCAGGCCAGGCCGGCCAGCTGCGCGGCCAGTTCGGCCGGGAAGCCGGCCTGTTCCCAGCGCTGCCGGTCGGCGTCGTGGCGCTCGCGGTCGGCGGCGGTCAGCAGCGACGGCAGGCCGGCGCGCAGGCGGTCGAGGCCGGGCTTGTAGCGCTCGACCAGGTCGGTGATGCCCAGCGACTGGCCCGGCTGGCTGAGCAGCCAGCGGGTCATCGTGCGCTGCAGGTGCCAGATGCGCTGCAGCGCGTCGATCTGGGTGGACTCCGCCACCACCAGGTCCAGGCCGTCGACCTGCGCCCACATCTCGCGGGCGTCGAGCACTTCCCGGGTCACCGTGTAGGCCTTGGCGATCTGCGCCGGGCTGCGGCCGGTGTCCTCGTGCATGCGCATCAGGAAGGTGGCGCCCATGCGGTTGATCGTGGAGTTGGTCACCGCCGTGGCGATGATCTCCCGGCGCAGGCGGTGGTCCTGCATCAGGTCGGAGAAGCGCGATTGCAGCGGCTGCGGGAAGTAGCGCTCCAGCTCGCGCGAGAGGTAGGGGTCCTCGGGCACGTCGGAGTCCAGCAGCTGCTCGAAGGCCACCAGCTTGGCGTAGGACAGCAGCACCGAGAGCTCCGGCCGGGTCAGGCCCAGGCCCTTCGCGCGGCGGTCCTCGAACTCCGCCTCGCTGGGCAGGAATTCCAGCTGCCGGTCCAGCAGGCCCTGCGACTCCAGGGTGCGGATGAAGTGCTGCTTGGAGCCCAGCCGCGGCACGCTCATGCGCTCCATCAGGCTGATCGCCTGGTTCTGCCGGTAGTTGTCGACCAGCACCAGGGCGGCGACCTCCTCGGTCATGTCCGCCAGCAGCCGGTTGCGCGCGGACTGGTCCAGGTCGCCGCGCTGCATCGCCGCGTTGAGCAGGATCTTGATGTTCACCTCGTGGTCGGAGGTGTCCACGCCGGCGGAGTTGTCGATGAAGTCGGTGTTGAGCAGCACCCCGGCCTGCAGGGCGGCCTCGATGCGGCCGCGCTGGGTCAGGCCCAGGTTGCCGCCCTCGCCCACCACCCGGCAGCGCAGCTCGCCGCCGTTGACGCGCAGGCCGTTGTTGGCGCGGTCGCCGACCTCGTCGTGGCTTTCGCCGGCGGCCTTGACGTAGGTGCCGATGCCGCCGTTCCACAGCAGGTCCACCGGCGCCTTGAGGATGGCGTTCATCAGCTCGTTGGGCGTCATCTGCTCGACCGAGGGGTCGATGCCCAGGGCCTCGCGGGCCTCGGCGCTGAGCGGGATGGACTTCAGCGAGCGGGCGAACACGCCACCGCCGCGGCTGATCAGGCCGGCCTCGTAGTCCTCCCAGCTCGAACGCGGCAGCGCGAACAGCCGCTCGCGCTCGGCGTAGCTGGCCGCCGCGTCCGGGGACGGGTCGATGAAGATGTGGCGGTGGTCGAAGGCGGCGACCAGGCGGATGTGCCGCGAGAGCAGCATGCCGTTGCCGAACACGTCGCCGGACATGTCGCCGATGCCCACGGCGGTGAAGTCCTCGCCCTGGCAGTCGATGCCCAGCGCGCGGAAGTGGCGCTTGACCGACTCCCAGGCGCCCTTGGCGGTGATGCCCATGCCCTTGTGGTCGTAGCCCACCGAGCCGCCGGAGGCGAAGGCGTCGCCCAGCCAGAAGCCGTGCTCCAGCGAGATGGCGTTGGCGATGTCGGAGAAGGTCGCCGTGCCCTTGTCGGCGGCCACGACCAGGTAGGGGTCCTCGTCGTCGCGGCGGACCACGCCGTCGGGGTGGACCACCTGCTCGTCGACGTAGTTGTCGGCGATGTCCAGCAGGCCGTTGATGAACATCCGGTAGCAGGCCACGCCCTCGGCCAGGAAGGCCTCGCGGTCGCCGGCGGACGGCGGCCGCTTGACGATGAAGCCGCCCTTGGCGCCGACCGGCACGATGACGGTGTTCTTGACCATCTGCGCCTTGACCAGGCCCAGCACCTCGGTGCGGAAGTCCTCGCGCCGGTCCGACCAGCGCAGGCCGCCGCGGGCGACCTTGCCGAAGCGCAGGTGCACGCCCTCCACCCGCGGCGAGCACACGAAGGTCTCGCGGAACGGGCGCGGCCGCGGCAGGTCCGGGATCCGCGCCGGGTCGAACTTGAAGGCGATGTAGCCGCGGAAGCCGTCGGCGTGGCGCTGGAAGTAGCTGGTGCGCAGGGTCGCCTCGATCACGCAGATGAAGCTGCGGAAGATGCGGTCCTCGTCGAGGCTGGACACCCGCTCGAGCAGGATGGCCAGCGCGTCGAGCGCGGCATCGGCCTGGGCGCCGCGGTCCAGGCCGCGGGCGTAGGCCACCTCCTCGACGATGGTGTGCGCGCCGCGGTCGAAGGTCGGGTCCTGCAGGGCGTCGAACTCGCGCTCGACGGCCATGCGGCCGGACTCGTCCAGCGGCTGGTCGCGGGCCGGGTCGAAGCGCGCCTCGAACAGCTCCACCAGCAGCCGCGACAGCAGCGGGTAGCGCGCCAGCGTCGACTCCATGTAGGCCTGCGAGAACGGCACCCCGGCCTGCAGCAGGTACTTGCAGAACGCGCGCAGCATCGACACCTGGCGCCAGTCCAGGTGGGCCAGCAGCACCAGCCGGTTGAAGCCGTCGCTCTCGGCGTTGCCGCGCCACACCTGCTCGAAGGCGTCCTCGAACTGGGCCTGCACCGAGGCCACGTCGATCTCCTCGCCCGGCAGCTCGATGTGGAAGTCCTGGATCGACAGCACCCGGCCGTCCACCCGCACCTCGAAGGGGTGCTCGGCGACGATGCGCAGGCCCATGTTCTCCAGCAGCGGCAGCGCGTCGGACAGCGCGATCGCCTCGCCCTCGCGGAACAGCTTGAACTTCACCCGCTGCCCGTCCTCGTCGCGAAGCAGCGACAGGCGCAGGTCGTCGGGGCCGGTCAGCGCGCCCAGATGGGCGACGTCCACCGCCGCGGCGGCCGGGCTGGTGTGCTCGACGTAGCCGCCCGGCAGGGCGCGGCCGAAGCGCGTGGCCAGCTTCAGGCCCTCCTCGGGGCCGACCCGCTCGGCCAGCTGCTCGCGCAGGTCGTCGTGCCAGTGGCGCACCAGCTCGATGAGCCGCTGCTCCAGCTCGGTGACGTCGAACTCCGCCCCGCCCGCCTTCGGGCGCACGATCAGGTGCAGCTGCGCCAGCGGCAGGTCGCCGACCTGGATGGTGGTGTCGATGCGCTGGCCGTTGAGGGCCTCCATCAGCATCGCCTCGATCTTCAGGCGGGTGTCGGTGTTGAAGCGGTCGCGCGGGATGTAGACCAGGATCGAGAAGAAGCGCCCGTAGCGGTCGCGGCGCAGGAACAGCCGCGGGCGGATGCGCTCCTGCAGGCTGAGGATGCCCATGCAGGTCTGGAACAGCTCCTCGTCGCCGGACTGGAACAGCTCGTCGCGCGGCAGGCTCTCCAGGATGTGCTTGAGCGCCTTGCCGCTGTGCCCGTCGCGCGGCAGGCCCGAGCGCTGCATCACGTAGTCGAAGCGCTGGCGCACCAGCGGGATGTCCCAGGGCCGGCGGTTGTAGGCCGCGGAGGTGTAGAGGCCGACGAAGCGGTGCTCGCCGACCGGGGTGCCCTCGGCGTCGAAGCGCAGCACGCCGATGTAGTCCATGTAGCCGGGACGGTGCACCGTCGAGCGGGCGTTGGTCTTGGTGAGGATCAGCGCGTCGATCTGCCCGTTCTGCGACAGCGTGTGGGCGATCAGGGTCTTCAGCGAGCGCGGCTTGCCGATGCGCTCCTCGCCCTTGAGCAGGCCCAGCCCGGTGTTGGGCAGCGCGGCGAGCACTTGGTCGCGGCCCTCGTCGCGGACCTCGTACTCGCGGTAGCCCAGGAAGGTGAAGTGGTCGTCGGCGACCCAGTTGAGGAACTCCTGGGTCTCGGCGCGGGCCTGGTCGCTGATGTTCGCCCGCGAACCCTGCAGCTCCTCGGCCACCGCCCGCATGCGCGTGTGCATGCCCTGCCAGTCCGCCACCGAGCAGCGCACGTCGGCCAGCGCGCGCTGGATATCGTGGACCAGGGTGGCCAGCACGTCGGGGTCGGTCTGCAGGTCGATCTCGATGTGCATCATCGACTCGCGCTGCCCGCGGCCCAGCCCGACCAGGGCGCCGTCGGCGTCGCGCTCGACCTCCACCACCGGGTGGCCCAGCACGTGGATGGACACGTTCGACAGGCCCAGCGCCATGCTCACCGAATCCACCAGGAAGGGCATGTCGTCGTTGACGACCTGCACCACCGTGTGCGCGGAGCTCCAGCCGTTGTCCTCCGGCGTGGGGTTGAACACCCGCAGCAGCGGCGTGGCCACCGGCCGGGTCCGGGCGAACTCCAGGAAATCCCGGGCCAGCGCGGCCCAGGCCGCCGGCCGGCGGACCTCGAACTCCTCGGCCGACATGCGCACGTAGAAGGCCTCGGCGAAGGCCAGCGCCTCCTCGTGTCGGGCCTGCGGCAGCGCCTCCCGGATCGCGTCCATGATGGGTTCGAGGGAGACGTCGTGCACGCTGACGTGACTGACGGAGGGTGCGCTCATGTCCGAGGTGTCCGGTGGGTCAACGAAGTGTGAAAGTGTAGCGGCCCGGCCACGGCCGCGGCCAGCGTCCGCCTGTGAAAAGGGCCCTGCCGGAGGCAGGGCCCGAGGGGGCGGGTTGCGTCCTGTTCAGGCTGACGCGTTCCTCAGCGCAGACCGGTCTCGTTGCGGGCGATGACCAGGCGCTGGATCTCGCTGGTGCCCTCGTAGATCTCGGTGATCTTCGCGTCGCGGAAAAAGCGCTCCAGCGGCATCTCCTTGGAGTAGCCCATGCCGCCGTGGATCTGCAGCGCCTGGTGGGTGATGTACATCGCCGCCTCCGAGGCGGTGAGCTTGGCGACGGAGGCTTCGGTGCTGAAGCGCGCGCCGGTCTTCTCGGCCTGCTGCTTGGCCCAGGCCGCGCGCAGGGTCAGCAGCCAGGCGGCGTCCAGCCGGCACTTCATGTCGGCGATCTTGGCCTGGATCATCTGGAAGCTGCCGATGGGCTGGCCGAAGCTCTTGCGCTCCTTCACGTAGGCCACCGAGGCCTCGTAGGCGGCCCGCGCCAGGCCCACGGCCTGCGCGGCGATGCCGATGCGGCCGGCGTCGAGCACGCTCATGGCGATCTTGAAGCCCTGTCCCTCCTCGCCGATGCGGTCCTCGACCGGGATGCGGTAGTCGGCGAACTCGATCTCGCAGGTGGCCGAGGCGCGGATGCCCAGCTTCGGCTCGGTCTTGCCGCGGTGGAAGCCCTCCCGGTCGGTGTCGACCATGAAGGCGGAGATGCCCTTGGCGCCCTTGGACGGGTCGGTGACGGCGAAGAGCATGATGTACTTCGCCACCGGGCCGGAGGTGATCCAGCTCTTCTTGCCGTTGACCACGTAGTGGCTGCCGTCCCCGGAGAGCACCGCGCGGCAGCGCATCGCCGAGGCGTCGGAGCCCGACTGCGGCTCGGTCAGCGCGTAGGCGCCGATGGCCTCGCCGGTGGCGATCGGGGTGACGTACTTGAGCTTCTGCTCCTCGCTGCCGTTCTTCAGCAGGCCGTTGCAGTACAGGGTGTTGTTCACCGACATGATGGTGGAGTGCGCGCAGTCGGCCGCGGCCACCTCGATCATCGCCAGGGTGTAGGCGATGGGGTCCATGCCCGCGCCGCCGTACTCCGCCGGCACCTCGATGCCCATCATGCCGTTCTCGCCCAGGACCTTCATGTTGTCCATCGGGAACTCGCCGGCGGCGTCGTGCTCGGCGGCGGTCGGGGCGATCTTCTCCTGGGCGATGCGGCGTGCAACGTCCTGGATCATCAGCTGCTCTTCGGTGAAGTTGAAGTCCACGGCGGGGCGTCCTCGGTCGGTTGGCTCGGTGAAAACCGCCATTCTACCGCATGGGTGTGGAGCGGCCGTGGTCGGGCGGCGGCATGGATCGCCCCACCCGGGGGACCTGTGCCTCACTGTGTCGGCGCCTACCCGGCTGCTTCAGGAAGCCGTGGCAGCGGCTGCTGATCCCCGCACACGCCGAACTCGACACTCGCCCAATAGGCCCATGCGTCGGCGAGTTGAAGGCGCTGCCGGTCACTCAAGGGTAGTGTGATCGGGTACAGCTCCATTCCTGTCAGGTGCGGGAGAAGATAAGCCACGAGATCTCCCCGCGTGGGATATCCGTGATGAAAAACACCTTCCCAGCTTGAATAGGGAGGTCCAAAGCTACGCTCGGTGAGTCCATTCTTTGATTGAATGGGGTTCGCAAGACATTTCACTTCCTCCGCAGCCAGTGGAAGCGAAGCAAAAAGGTCGTCTATGGCTGACTGCTGACCATCCCCATCCAGCCTTTCAATGAAGCCGGAAAAATCCTCTGAGCAATCGCCGGTCAAGCGCAAGAACTTCTGGGAGGATCTTCTTGCATTCTCCAAAAGCACCTCAATGCCTTCATGACCAAGGGCGTCCAGGCTGTAAATGGCAATTTCTGGCAACCAGTGGATGAATTCAACTGTGTCGCCTTGCACATTGACATCTGAGGCAAGAACCATTTTAGTGGCGCCAATCGTTGGCGGAATAAATCGATTCCTTGAATCTTTCAAGTAGAACTCTCTCTCCTCCCCCTTGCTGAGCATAACGACAAGATACGGCGCCCAATGGTTGTTGGGAGCGGTTCCTTCCACCCGCCGGATCTCTCCAACATAAACACTGTCAGCCAAAAGCATGCCAACCGCCAGGTTCCTATCCAACTCCGCATCTCCGTTGGCCGTCGCCCTGAACGCCGTGACCAGCATCAGCGCCGTGACCAACATGAGGTCTTTCGAAAGAGCCGTCATCTCTCCATCCCTTTCAGCATTCCCAACCGCCGCCATCCGCCGACAGGAGATGGTCATGGGCTGTCGAGTTGCCAACATCGATTGATCGTGCAGTGAGCCCGCTGCGCTCACTCTGTCGCATCCCACCGATCCAGATCCAGGCGGCTTCGCCCGATGCTCTTGCGGTGCTCATTGATCATGCTTAAAACGCCATCGAGAGACGTCTCTGCCGGGAGTCGGTATACGAGACCACCTTCCATGGAAAACACTTCGACTTGATTGATATCCATGACATCAAAAAAGAGAATCCTTGGGTGATCCAGCACAACAAATTCTTCGCCATTCCTTTCGCGAACCTCGAGCATTCGGAGCAGGGAAGTGCCAGAGTTCAGCACCTCCACGTTTTCACCACAATCCGGATCCAATGATCGATCACGCTGATCTCCGCTGAAGAAAACCAGATATTTCCGCCCTATCCGCGCAGCCGGGGAACCATAAAGGCATGTCGCCCCCCCTGCCGATTGACCAGTATAGACCGCCCCACCACCTTCTATTGCCCGACCCCCTTCAATCGTTACAATTGCCACCGCGTCTGTTGTTTTGGCTACAATTTCGAATGGAACGGGCCTATCGGGCCCCTGCCCATTTTCCAGAGCGTGGCTATTGCAGAAGAGAGCGTTAATAAAGAAAAACGCAAGGAATGAAATACACCTCACTGCCTTTGACTCCTCCTCAACACGAACTGCGACCCAGGCCGCATGCCGGCTGTCGCGTTGCCCACCAGCATACCCGTGCCGGCCGCGGCAAAGCCGTGCCCGAACGTCCCGCCCTGCAGCACGCTGATAACACCGCCCGCCGCGGCGCGCATCATGAAGCCGCTCATCGTGCCGCCATCCACACCGCCCAGGCCGATGCCCGCCGTCACCCGAGCCCGGGGTGCGCAAAGGTAGGTGTCGCCTTAGTGCGTAAATCTGGGTGTCGCTGGACACCAGGTGGTCGCTTACCAGCAGCGTGGTCTCCTCCGCGGTGTCTGTGATGCGCTGCAGGCCGACACCGGCCACGTAGCGCCGGGTGACGGGGGTGTCGCTACCGACGCCCTCGATCTCCAGGTTCCCCACGTAGTGGGTGATCTCGCCATGGACCCGCCCACGCATGGCAGTGGTGATGCGGAACTTCTGGTACCGCTGGCCGTCGCTGCCGTACTTGAACAGCGTCCCTGACATGTAGCGGTTGCCGTTGCTGATCGACCAGGCCCGGTTGTCGACCGTGTAGTCGATGTGTCGCACCGGCTGCCCGTCCCCGCTGCTGGCGAAGACCTGGTTGCCGCGTGCGTCGTAGCTGTAGTCGCGGCCATGCGAAGCCGTCACTGCATGCGGACTGGCCGAATCGATACCCAGCGACTGCCCGGGCAGGCCCTGGCGGCCGCACCCGGCCCGACCGGCATAGGTGTACAACGCGCTGGTGCCACCGGTCTGCTTGCGGCAGATGTTTGGACAACGGGCCGGAATTCGTCAGTCGCGCTGTGCTCAAATGGCTGCACGAAGCAGCTATCGAGACCGCCTTCATCGACGCGGGAAAGCCTTGGCAGAATGGCACTGCTGAGAGCCTCAACGGGAAGTTTCGCGACGAATGCCTCAGCATGGAGTGGTTCCGAAATCGAACCGAAGCGCGCGTCATCATCGAGACTTGGCGCCGGCACTACAACGAGGACCGGCCGCACTCCAGTCTCGGGTACCGCACACCGAAGCAGTTCAAGGAAGAGCACCAGCGAAAGCAGCAACTGGCAGCATCAACCCACCGAGCCGTCCTCAACTAATCGGTGGTCCTAAGAATCCCGGCAGGTCACTATCTCGAGAAGTTAGCTCTGAGAACTTGCAAATCAGAACTAATCCGCACTTCAAAGGTTGGAGGCAAACTTCGCGGCGAACCCATTATAGTTGGTGGCGCATCAGGATGCTCGAAAAGCACAGCAAAACCGTCAGCCAAACGATATAGGGACACTTTGTATTCCTGAAGGTCCAAATCGTGCCTTCGGAATTCGGCTAAAGCTATATCTAGCAGCGCCAGCTGTTCTCCAGAAACTTCTGTCTCGATATTCATATCAGCTCGGAGGTAAGGCGAAGTTGCCAAACATAGTATCAACACCAACTGTCCAAACACTCTCATTGCACTCATCCTCGCGGAGGCCTCCTGATAATGCACTCCCTATCTCTGACTGGATCATATGCCCTGAAAGTTCCGCTTGGAGTAACCAAATAACCACGGTAATTTGGATTTCCATCGTAAGCGTCCGGTGACCACACCTTCCATGTGACCGGCGCGCCGTGCTGGGCTCAGTCCGAGGCGGGCAGCCAGCCTTCAATGGGCAGCAGCCTGTCGATGTCGCGGTCCTTCGTGGTCGGCAGCCGGGCCAGCACATCGCTCAGCCAGGCATGCGGATCCAGCCCATTGGCCTTGGCCGTCGCCAGCAGGCTCATGATCGAGGCGGCCCGCTGTCCGGCACTGTGCGAGCCGGCGAACAGCCAGTTCTTGCGCCCCACCGCCACCGGCCGGATCGCGTTCTCGTGTCCAGCGACACCCAGATTTACGCTCTAAGGCGACACCTACCTTTACGCACCCCGGGCCGGGTTGAGGCTCAGGTCTGAGCCTGGGTCAGTGTTGCTTCGAGGTCTCTGAGTCGGTAGCTCCTCCCCTTGATGTTGAGCACGTGGGCCTTGTGCAGCAGGCGGTCGAGGATGGCCGCAGCCAGGGCTTCGTCGCCCGCCAGCAGCTCCGTCCAGTTGACCTGCCGGGATTTTTAGGACCACCGGTTAGTTGAGGACGGCTCGGTGGGTTGATGCTGCCAGTTGCTGCTTTCGCTGGTGCTCTTCCTTGAACTGCTTCGGTGTGCGGTACCCGAGACTGGAGT
>Ga0213835_100078_pt1 | contig 135475 bp, 115 predicted proteins | sample SWPATP01_FD_160576 | JGI IMG/M metagenome (GOLD analysis project Ga0213835, IMG submission 160576) | Coastal seawater microbial communities from Marineland, Florida, United States - SWPA TP0 #1 | ecosystem: Environmental > Aquatic > Marine > Coastal | place: USA: Florida | collected 2016-08-05 | reverse complement strand
TATCGTTTGCAGTTATTGATTTCTGGATGTATTTACGAGGTAACCAGTCCTCGGTATGCCCTGCACTGCTTTACAACCCACGTCGAAACCAGGTCGCCCCCAACGAAACTCCATTGTACTCCAATCGTGGCCCGTGTGTAGCACACAAGCCGGGGGCTTACGGGCTGTTGCGCTTGGCGACTTCGTTACCGACGAAACCGCCGCCGATGATGCCGGCCAGGGTGGCCAGTTTCTTGCCGTTGCCGCCGCCGACCTGGTTGCCGATCAGGCCGCCGATGACGGCGCCAGTGCCGATGCCGACATAGTGGGGCTGGGCGGGTGCCGGGGCCTGGCGGTAGGTCTGCGGCTGGTAATGGTTGACCTGGCGGGCAGGGCGGTGCTCGACGACGCGGCGTTCGACGATGCGCTCGACCACGCGTGGCTTGGCGACGGGGGCGGCGTCCTGCTTGACGATCACGACCGGGGCGCCAGGGTTGTTGGCGGACTGGATGTAGGTCGTCGTGCCGGGCGCGGCGCTCACCACCATCGGGGCGGCGGCCGGTGCCGCATATTGTGCGGCGAGTGGCTGGCCGTTGGCGTACAGCGTCTGGGTCGCCGCTTGCAGTTGGGCGTTGGCCTGGGGCGCGGCCAGCGGCATGGCCGTCGGCGTCATGGTCGCTTGCGGCTCGGGAGCGCTACGCGAACTCGGCAGCATGCCGGTGATGGCGGCGGCGCCGGTCAGGCTGACGATAATCACCGAAGCGGCTGCGGCGGCCATCAGGGGATGAATGCGGGTGGCGGTTGCGGTGTTGTTCATGGTCTGCTCCATCTGTTGTTGCGTTGTCGATGGAGTCAGATTACGGACTACGACCGTTACACGGTAGGCTTGAACAGGTTTCAGTCGTAATCAGATGTAACTTGAGCGTGAGAAAAAATTCTCCATGGCGGCGTTGCATCGTCTCGCCGTACTTGCGTACTGTCTTCGACGACGCGCCTTGCCCTGGAGTTTTTTTCTCGCGCTCTAAGCGTGGACCGGTGTCCGCACCAGGCTACGCAGCAGCTCGAGCAGCGCCAGCGGGGTGGCACACAGGAAGTCCGCGCCCCAGGTGCTCGGTTCGATCGCGCCGCAATAGCCCCAGGCGCAGGCCACGGTGGGCATACCCGCCGCGCGGCCGGCTTCGATGTCGCGCAGGTCGTCGCCGACATACCAGCAGGCGCTGGGCGCGATGTCGAGGCGGCGCGCGCCTTCCAGCAGCGGCGCCGGGTGCGGCTTCGCATGCGGCATGGTGTCGCCCGAGACGATGCAGCCGGCGTGGGCCAGGCCGATTTGCGGGATCAAGGGATCGGTGAAGCGGGCCGGCTTGTTGGTGACGACGCCCCAGGCCATGCCGGCGCCTTCGATGCCCTGCAAGAGTGCGTCGACGCCCTCGAACAGCCCGCTTTCGACGGCCATGTTCGACTGGTAGCGGTCGAACCATTGCACGCGTAATTCTTCGTAGCCGTCGTCGCCCGGCGCCAGGCCGAAGGCGGCGCCGATCATGCCGCGCGCGCCGGCCGAGGCGGTCGGGCGCAGCACGCTGTAGGGAGTCGGGGGCAGGCCGCGCTCGGTGCGCAGCCAGTTGACGGCGGCGGCGAGGTCGGGCGCGGTGTCGGCCAGCGTGCCGTCGAGGTCGAACAGGACGGCAAGCGGTGCCTGGGTTGGAGCAGTGGAAGTCATCGAATCGAAAGCGTCGGATTGGCTTGGTTACACGGGCTTGGTTACACAGGCTTAGTACAAGCCACCATGTAATTCACATCGGTGTCGTTATTGAGCGAGTAGATCTTGGTCAGGGGATTGTAGGTCAATCCCTTCATGCCTTCGACCTGCAGGCCGGCGGCGCGCATGAATTGCGACAGTTCGGCCGGGGTCAGGAATTTGCCATAGTCGTGGGTGCCGCGCGGCAGCATGCGCAGCACGTATTCGGCGCCGATTACCGCCAGCAGGTAGGCCTTGGCGTTGCGGTTGATGGTCGAGAAGAACAGGTGGCCGCCCGGTTTTACCAGGGCCGCGGCCGCGCGCACGATCGAGGCCGGATCCGGCACGTGCTCGAGCATTTCCATGCAGGTGACGACGTCGTACTGGCCGGCTTCTTCGAGTGCCATGTCTTCGGCGGCGATGAGCTTGTAGCGCACCTCGACGCCCGACTCCAGGCTGTGCAGGTCGGCGACCTTGAGCGCCTTTTGCGACAAGTCGATGCCGGTGACCTTGGCGCCCTTGCGCGCCATCGATTCGGACAGCACGCCGCCGCCGCAACCGATGTCGATCACTTTCTTGCCGGCCAGCGGGGCACGGGCGTTGATCCATTCCAGGCGCAGCGGGTTGATTTCGTGCAGCGGACGGAACTCGGAAGTCGGGTCCCACCAGCGGTGGGCCAGCTCGCTGAATTTGTTGATTTCGAGAGGATCGGCGTTCGTAGTCATAGGTCGGAATAATAGCGGGAAATATTGAAGCGCGACGGACGCACGCTTACAAAAATATGCAGGAGGGATAAGGACGAAAAAAAACCCCGCCGGAGCGGGGTTCTTGTAGCACCGACAGGATTACTGTGGGCGGCTACGGGTACCGACGACTTCGATCTCGACGCGGCGGTTCTTCGCGCGGCCAGCCGAGGTCTTGTTGTCAGCAACTGGCTGCTTCTCGCCCTTGCCTTCGGTGTAGACGCGGTTGGCGTCGATGCCCTTGCTTTGCAGGTAGGCCTTGACCGATTCGGCGCGGCGGATCGACAGCTTCTGGTTGTAGGCATCGGTGCCGATCGAGTCGGTGTGACCGACGGCGATGATGACTTCCAGGTTCATGTCGCCCAGCTTCGAGGTCAGCTCGTCGAGCGACTTCTTGCCTTCTGGCTTGAGGACAGCTTTGTCGAAATCGAAGAAGGCATCAGCCGAGTAGCTGACTTTTTCCGAGGTCGGCACAGGCGCTGCCGGTGCTGGCGCAGGGGCCGGTGCAGGTGCTGGAGCAGCTACGACCGGCGGTGGCGGCGGAGCGACGCACTTGCCGTTTTCGAGCGTTTCCGGCGGCACGCACAGCGGCGCATCGCAGCCTGGGACCGCATCGGCCGGGGTCCAGTAGCCAGTACGCCAGCACAGGCCGAAAGGATCGCGCGCGATCACGCCGCGGCTGTCCTGGACGTAGGCGCTGTACGGCTTGTTCGCCTGGATGTCGGTCGTCAGCGGCGCGTATGGCGGTGCGCTCTGGGCGAACGCACTGCCAGCCATCGCTGCCGAAGCTGCGAGCATGAGGGTTGCAATCTTCTTCATATTTTTTGATCCTTTCGGGTTTATATCTTTTCGTTGCGAAACTTTTGCCATTCACGACAACGTAGGCAGAATATTAACATCATTTACCGTTGTGTTCGTTTCGCATTATGAAACATGCAATTAACTTCTCGGCCATTTTGCCACATTCGCCATATCAGCACGACCTGAGCTTGCGCAAACGTAGTGCATCATAAAACGCCGCGTTGTTTCTGCGCAACAACGTCATGGCAAGGCAGGCCAGCTTGACGAATGTTTATGACAAGCATGTGTCAAATCAATCATTACACGGAAATGGCGACGGCGGGTGGTCTTCGCCTTGCCCCGACGGCAAATCTCGCCCGCTGTATAGGTGCATGGTAGAATCATTGGCTAGAACTCATAACCATTAGCCTGAAAGCAATCGACCCGCCCCATGGATCAATTCGCAAAAGAAACAGTCCCGATTTCCCTCGAAGAAGAGATGCGCAAGAGCTATCTCGATTACGCGATGAGCGTGATCGTGGGCCGTGCGCTGCCGGATGTGCGCGATGGCTTGAAGCCGGTGCACCGCCGCGTGCTGTTCTCCATGCACGAGAGTAATTACAACTTCAACCGTCCGTACGTGAAGTGCGCGCGCGTTGTTGGCGACACCATGGGTAAGTACCACCCGCACGGCGACTCGTCGATCTACGACACGCTGGTGCGCATGGCCCAGGATTTCTCGCTGCGCTACACGCTCGTCGATGGCCAGGGCAACTTCGGCTCGATCGATGGCGACAGCGCGGCGGCAATGCGTTACACCGAGTGCCGCCTCGACAAGATCGCCAGCGAACTGCTGGCCGATATCGACAAGGATACGGTCGACTTCCAGCCGAACTATGACGGCAAGGAAAAAGAACCGACCGTCCTGCCAACCAAGATCCCGAACCTGTTGATCAACGGCTCGTCCGGCATCGCGGTCGGCATGGCGACCAACATTCCGCCGCACAACCTGTCGGAAGTCATCAACGGCGCCCAGCACCTATTGCGCCACCCGGATTGCACGATCGACGAACTGATCGAGCTGATCCCGGCGCCGGACTTCCCGACCGCCGGCATCATCTATGGCGTCTCGGGCGTGCGCGACGGTTATCGCACCGGGCGCGGGCGCGTCGTGATGCGCGCCAAGACCCACTTCGAAGAGTATGGCAAGGATGGCGGCCGCATCGCGATCATCATCGACGAGCTGCCGTACCAGGTAAACAAGAAGTCCCTGCTCGAGCGTATCGCCGAGAACGTGCGCGACAAGAAGCTGGAAGGCATCAGCGACATCCGTGATGAGTCCGATAAATCGGGCATGCGCGTCGTCATTGAACTGAAGCGCGGCGAAGTGCCGGAAGTGGTGCTGAACAACCTGTACAAGCAGACTCAGCTGCAAGACACCTTCGGCATGAACATGGTGGCGCTGGTCAATGGCCAGCCGAAGCTCTTGAACCTCAAGCAGATGCTCGAGTGCTTCCTGTCGCACCGCCGCGAAGTCGTCACGCGCCGCACCGTGTTCGAACTGCGCAAGGCACGCGAACGCGGGCACATGCTCGAAGGTCTCGCCGTCGCGCTGGCGAATATCGACGATTTCATCGCCATCATCAAGGCCGCGCCGACGCCGCCGGTCGCAAAAATGGAACTGATGCAGCGCGCCTGGGATTCGTCCCTGGTACGCGAAATGCTGCTGCGTACCGCCGAGGGCAGCACCATCGGCGGCATCGACGCCTTCCGTCCCGAGCACCTGCCAAAGCACTACGGCATGCAAACCGATGGCCTGTACAAGCTGTCGGACGAGCAGGCCCAGGAAATCCTGCAGATGCGCCTGCAGCGCCTGACGGGTCTCGAGCAGGACAAGATCGTCAACGAGTACAAGGAAGTGATGTCGCACATCGCCGACCTGCTCGACATCCTGTCGCGCCCTGAGCGCGTCACCACCATCATCAGCGACGAGATGGTGCAGATCAAGAGCGACTACGCCGAAAACGGCAAGGATACGCGCCGCTCGGTCATCGAACACAATGCCAGCGACCTCGATACCGAAGACCTGATCACGCCGCAAGACATGGTCGTGACCCTGTCGCACACCGGTTACATGAAGTCGCAGCCGATCGCCGAATACCGCGCGCAAAAACGCGGCGGACGCGGCAAGCAGGCGATGGCGACCAAGGACGAAGACTGGATCGACCAGCTGTTCATCGCGAACACCCACGACTACATGCTGTGCTTCTCGGACCGCGGCCGCATGTACTGGCTGAAGGTGTGGGAAGTGCCGCAGGGTTCGCGCAATTCGCGCGGCAAACCGATCGTCAACATGTTCCCGCTGCAGGACAACGAGAAGATCACGGTCATCCTGCCGCTGTCGGGCGAAAACCGCACCTTCCCGGAAGACCACTATGTCTTCATGTCGACTTCGCTGGGCACCGTGAAGAAGACGCCGCTGAAGGACTTCAGCAATCCACGCAAGGCCGGCATCATCGCGGTCGACCTCGATCCGGGCGACTTCCTGATCGGCGCCGCGCTGACCGACGGCCAGCACGACGTGATGCTGTTCTCGGACGCCGGCAAGGCCGTGCGCTTCGACGAAAACGACGTGCGTCCGATGGGCCGCACCGCGCGCGGCGTGCGCGGCATGAATCTGGAAGACGGCCAGAACGTGATCGCCCTGCTGGTGGCCGAGAACGAGCAGCAGTCGGTGCTCACCGCCACCGAGAACGGCTTCGGCAAGCGTACCCCGATCCTCGAGTACACCCGCCACGGCCGCGGCACGAAAGGCATGATCGCGATCCAGACCAGCGAGCGTAACGGCAAAGTCGTTGCCGCGACCCTGGTCGACGTGACCGACGAGATCATGCTGATCACGACCGGCGGCGTGTTGATCCGCACCCGCGTGTCCGAGATCCGCGAGATGGGCCGCGCCACGCAAGGCGTGACCCTGATCGCGGTCGAAGACGGCACCAAGCTGTCCGGCTTGCAGCGTATCGTCGAAACCGACCTTGAAGAGGTCGAGCTCGAAACGCCGCCGGAATAAGGCAGCAAACGCCACTCCTGCGGGAGTGGCTTTTTTTTTCGCGCCACCCATGCCGGAAATCGATGGCCTCCGGTCGACAATGACTACATACACTACAATGAAAAAAATCCTCCTGGTCCTGAGTTTTGCCGCTGCGTTTGCCGGACTGCCAGCGTGCGCGCTTGCCGCGCCCGTCTCCGATCCGCAGACGACCGCTGCCGTCAAAGCCATGCTCGATGCGATGGAAACGCGCAAAACGATGATGGCGACCTACGCCCAGATGGAAGCGGCCATGCCGGCGATGATGAAGTCGCAGATTGCGTCGATGATCGCTGCCGATACCACGCTCAATCCGGAAGAGAAGCGGCAGGCGCAGGCCAAACTGGATCGTGCGATGGGGGGCATGCTCAAGGCGATGAGCGCCATTTTCAAGGACCCGGCCCTGATCGACGAGATGATCGATGAAATGGTGCCGCTGTACGCGAACAACTTCACTACCGCCGAGATCAACGAACTGGCCGCTTTTTACCGTACGCCGATCGGCCGCAAGATGATGGCGAACGTGCCCAAGATTGCTGCCGAAAGCATGGCCATTTCCCAGCGCGTCGTGATGCCGCGCATGGGCAAGATAATGCAGGACGTGATGCAGGAACTGCAGAAACCGTAAGTGCCATCGAAAGGACCGCATGACCCAGGTATTCAATTTTTCCGCAGGACCGGCCGTCCTGCCCAGGCAGGTGCTGCAACAGGCCGCGGCCGACATGCTCGACTGGCACGGCAGCGGCATGTCGGTGATGGAGATGAGCCACCGCGGTCCCGAGTTCATTTCGATTTATCGACAGGCCGAAGCCGACCTGCGCGAACTGCTGGCGGTGCCCGCCAACTACAGGATCCTGTTCATGCAGGGCGGGGGGCTGGGCCAGAATGCCATCATCCCCCTGAACCTGTTGAATCGCGTGCCGGCGCCGGCCACCATCGACTTCGTCCACACCGGTTCCTGGTCGGGCAAGTCGGTCAAGGAAGCGGCGCGCTACGCGAACGTCAACGTGGCCGCCTCCAGCCAGGCCGAGGGTTTTACCCGCGTGCCGCCGCAGGACACCTGGAACCTGACCGCGGGCGCGGCCTACCTGCACGTCTGCACCAACGAAACCATCGACGGCGTCGAGTACAACTTCGTGCCGCGCGCCCTCGATGGCGTGCCCGTTGTCGCCGACATGTCCTCGCACATCCTGTCGCGCGTGATCGACGTGTCGCAGTACGGCGTCATCTTCGCCGGCGCCCAGAAGAACATCGGGCCGGCCGGCCTGACGCTGGTGATCGTGCGCGAGGATTTGCTGGAGCACGCGCTGCCGACCTGCCCATCGGCTTTCCACTGGAAGAACGTGGCTGAGCACGAGTCGATGTTCAATACGCCGCCCACCTATGCCATCTACATCGCCGGCCTCGTGTTTGCGCATGTGAAGGCGCAAGGTGGCGTGGCGGCGATGGAAGCGCGTAATATCGAGAAGGCGCGCCTGCTGTACGAGGCGCTCGACCGCGACGATTTCTACAGCAACCGCGTCGACGTTTCATGTCGCTCGCGCATGAATGTCCCGTTCTATTTACGCGACGAATCACTGAATGAGCAGTTTCTGGCCGGCGCCAAGGCGCGCGGGCTGCTGCAGCTGAAGGGCCACAAGTCCGTCGGCGGTATGCGGGCATCGATCTACAATGCGATGCCGATCGAAGGGGTGCAGGCCCTGGTCGATTATTTGAACGAGTTTGCGGGACGGTAGCGTTATGCCAGGCGGCCATGCCGCCGCATGCCGTATGTTTCCGGATGAACCGCAACCGATCGCGCGGCGATCCGCCAGCAATCAACCATCAACCACCATGACAGACAAACTCACCCCCCTGCGCCAACAAATCGATGCCATCGACGCCCAAATCCTCGACCTGCTGAGCCAGCGCGGCCGCATCGCCCAGGAAGTCGGCCACGTCAAGGCCGAAACCGACGCGCCGGTGTTCCGTCCCGAGCGCGAAGCCCAGGTGCTGCGCGGCGTGGCCGAGCGCAACCCGGGCCCGCTGAAGAACCAGGACGTGCAAACCATCTTCCGCGAAGTGATGTCGGCCTGCCGCGCGCTGGAAAAGCGCGTCACCGTCGCCTACCTTGGGCCGGCCGGCACCTTCAGCGAACAAGCCGTCTACCAGCAGTTCGGCAGCGCGGTGGCCGGCTTGCCGTGCGCCTCGATCGATGAAGTGTTCCGCGCCACCGAGGCCGGCACCGCCGACTTCGGCGTGGTCCCGGTCGAAAACTCCTCGGAAGGCGCGATCAACCGCACGCTCGACCTGCTGCTGGCCACGACCACCCTGATCAGCGGCGAAGTCTCGATCCCGGTCCACCACAGCCTGATGACCAAAACCGGCAGCATGGACGGCGTGACCGTGGTCTGTGCCCACTCGCAGGCGCTGGCCCAGTGCCAGGTCTGGCTCAACCTGCACCACCCGAACGTGGAACGGCGCGCGGTCGCCTCGAACGCCGAAGCGGCGGTGATGGCCAGCCAGGATCCGGCCATTGCCGCGATCGCCAGCGAGATGGCGGGCGAGCAGTACCAGCTCGGCGTGGTGCAGGCCCACATCCAGGACGACCCGCACAACCGCACCCGCTTCGTCGTGATCGGCAGCCTGGAGACGGGCCGTTCGGGGCACGACCGCACCTCGCTGGTGCTGGCCGTGCCGAACACCGCCGGCGCCGTGTACAAACTGCTGGCGCCGCTGGCGACGCATGGCGTCTCGATGACGCGCTTCGAATCGCGCCCGGCGCGCATCGGCACCTGGGAGTACTACTTCTATGTCGACGTCGAGGGCCATCGCCAGGACGCGCCGGTTGCGCGCGCGCTCGAAGAACTCCAGAACAACGCCGCCTTTTTCAAGCTGCTCGGTTCCTACCCGGTCGGCCTCTAATCCACTTTTTCGAGTCTATCCCATGTCCACATTCGGTCCAGAATACGTCCGTGCCATCGCCCCTTACCAGGCCGGCAAACCCATCGCTGAAGTCGCCCGCGAATTCGGTCTCGACGAAGCGAACATCGTCAAGCTGGCGTCGAACGAAAACCCGTTCGGCGTGCCGGAGTCGAGCAAGGCCGCGATGGCGCAAGCCGCCGCCGACCTTGGCCGCTACCCGGACGCCAACGGCTTCGAATTGAAGGCGGCCCTGTCGGCGCGCTACGACGTGCCGGCCGACTGGATCACGCTGGGCAACGGCAGCAACGACATCCTGGAAATCGCGGCCCACGCCTTCGTGCAAAAGGGCGAGTCGGTCGTCTTCGCGCAGTATTCGTTTGCGGTCTACGCGCTGGCCACCCAGGGCGTGGGCGGGCGCGCGATCGTGGTCCCGGCGGTTAACTACGGCCACGATCTGGAGGCGATGGCTGCCAGCATCGAAGCCGATACGCGCCTGGTGTATGTCGCCAACCCGAACAACCCGACCGGCACCTTCATCGGCGCCGCCGAGATCGAGGCCTTCCTCCAGCAGGTGCCGGCCAACGTCGTCGTCGTGCTCGACGAAGCCTATAACGAATACCTGGCGCCCGAGCACCAGTTCGAATCTAGCCAGTGGGTGCGCAAGTACCCGAACCTGATCGTCTCGCGCACCTTCTCGAAGGCCTACGGCCTGGCCGGCCTGCGCGTCGGGTTCGCCATCGCCCAGCCGGCCGTGACCGACCTGATGAACCGCATCCGCCAGCCCTTCAACGTCAATTCGCTGGCCCAGGCGGCGGCGGTCGCGGCGTTGAACGACAAGGCCTTCCTGGCCAAGGGCGCGGCCAACAATGCCGAAGGCTACAAGCAGATGATCGCCGCCTTCGACGAGCTCAAGCTCGAGTACGTGCCGTCCTTCGGTAACTTCGTGCTGGTGCGCGTGGGCGACGACGACCAGGCCGGCGCCCGCGTCAACCTCGCGCTGCTCAAGCAGGGCGTGATCGTGCGTCCGGTCGGCGCCTACGGCTTGCCGCAGTGGCTGCGCATCTCGATCGGCCTGCCGCAAGAAAACGCGACCTTCATCGCCGCCTTGAAGAAGGCGCTGGTCTGATGCTGGGCAAGGTCGTCGTCATCGGCGTCGGGCTGATCGGCGGCTCGTTCGCGCTGGCGCTGAAACAGGCCGGCGCGGCGCGCCAGATCGTCGGCATGGGACGCTCGCCGCAAGCCCTGGCGCGCGCGCTCGCACTGGGCATCGTCGACAGCATCACGAGTTCGGCGCAGGAAGCGATGGCCGGGGCCGACCTGGTGCTGCTGGCCGCGCCGGTGGCCCAGACCGGGCCTATCCTGGCCAGCCTGCAGCCATATCTGGAGCCGGGCACCGTCATCACCGACGCCGGCAGCACCAAGTCCGATGTCGTGGCCGCAGCCCGTGCGGCGCTCGGCGCGCAAGTGAAACAGTTCGTGCCGGCGCACCCGATCGCCGGGCGCGAATCGAATGGCCCGGATGCGGCCATCGCCGACCTGTACCGCGGCAAGAAGGCCGTCATCACGCCGCTGCCGGAAAACGCGGCCGGCGACGTCGGCCTGGTCGCCGCCGCCTGGCGCCTGTGCGGCGCCGTCATCCACACGCTCGCACCGGCGGAGCACGACCGCGTGTTCGCCGCCGTCAGCCACCTGCCGCACCTGCTCGCCTTTGCGCTGGTCGACGACATCGCGGCCAAGCCGCATGCCGACCAGTTGTTCCAGTACGCCGCCAGCGGTTTCCGCGACTTCACCCGGATTGCCGGCTCCTCGCCCGAAATGTGGCGCGACATCAGCCTGGCCAACCGCGATGCGCTGCTCACCGAGCTCGATGCATATCTGGCACAATTGACAGTATTGCGCGCACGGCTCGCGGCCCGGGATGGCGCGGGTATCGAGGCCATCTATACGAACGCCCAGCGCGCGCGCCGCGCCTGGAGCGAGGCCATCGAAACCGCCGAGCCCGCGCCGCCACAGAATCAGGAACCAGAATGACGCAGCAAAAACCAAAACACTACCCGCAGCACATCGACCTCGAGCCCGTGATGCACGTCGAGGGCACGGTGCGCCTGCCGGGCTCGAAAAGCATCTCGAACCGCACCTTGCTGCTCGCGGCACTCGCCGAAGGCGCCACCACCATCCACGACCTGCTGGCGTCCGACGACACCATGGTCATGCTGGGCGCGCTGCGCTCGCTCGGCATCGTGTGGGAGGAAATCGACGAGCGCACCATCGTCGTGCACGGCAACGGCGGCGTGCTGCCGAACGGCGAAGCCGACCTCTTCATGGGCAATGCCGGTACCGCGATCCGCCCGCTGACCGCGGCCCTGGCCGTGATCGGCGGCGACTACACGCTGCATGGCGTCACGCGCATGCACGAGCGTCCGATCGGCGACCTGGTCGAGGCCTTGAACGAGATCGGCGCCCAGGTCGAATACACCGGGGAGCAGGGCTTCCCGCCGCTGCGCATTCGACGCGGCCATATCCATGCGAATCGCATGTCGGTGCGCGGCAACGTGTCGAGCCAGTTCCTGACCGCGCTCTTGATGGCGGCGCCGCTGATGGCGCGCGGCCACGCGGTGACGATCGACGTCGTCGGCGAACTGATCTCCAAGCCGTATATCGAAATCACGCTGAACCTGATGCGCCGCTTCGGCGTGGCGGTCGAGCAGAACGGCTGGGCCTCGTTCACGGTGCAGCCGGGCCAGCACTACCTGTCCCCGGGTAGCATTCATGTCGAGGGCGACGCCTCGTCGGCGTCCTACTTCCTTGCGGCCGGCGCCATCGGCGGCGGGCCGGTGCGGGTCGAAGGCGTGGGCCGTGACAGCATCCAGGGCGACGTGCGCTTTGCCGACGCCCTCGAACGGATGGGCGCGACGATCACCCGCGGCGACAACTGGATCGAGGCGCGCGGGAATGGCGTATTGAAGGCCATCGACGCCGACTTCAACCATATCCCGGACGCGGCGATGACGATCGCGGTGGCCGCGCTGTATGCGGACGGCCCCAGCACGCTGCGCAACATCGCCAGCTGGCGCGTCAAGGAAACCGACCGCCTGGCGGCGATGGCGATCGAACTGCGCAAGGTCGGCGCCACGGTGGAAGAGGGCGCGGACTACATCCGCATCACGCCGCCCGAGGAACTGCTGCCGGCCACGATCGACACCTACGACGACCACCGGATGGCGATGTGCTTCTCGCTGGCTGCGCTGGACGGCGCGGCGCGGCGCGGCAACGCGATGCGCATCAACGACCCGAAATGCGTCGCCAAGACTTTCCCCGACTACTTTGAAGCGTTCGCCGGTATCGCGCGCAACGAGTTGTTTTAATCGCGCACGGCGCCAACAAGAGGTAGAAAACAATGCCCAATTCTCATATTCCCGTGATCACGATCGACGGTCCGACCGCGTCCGGCAAGGGCACGGTCGCGGCGCGCGTTGCCGACCGGCTCGGTTACCACCTGCTCGACTCGGGCGCGCTGTACCGCCTGACGGCGCTGTCGGCGATGCGCGCCGGCGTGGCGCTGGACGACGAGGCGGCGGTGGCGCAGCTGGCGGAAAACCTGCCGGCGCGCTTTTCGAACGGCGACATTTTCCTCGCCGGCGAAGAAGTGGGGGAGGCGATCCGGGCCGAGGAAGTCGGCAACAACGCCTCCAAAATCGCGGCCATCCCGAGCGTGCGCCAGGCGCTCTACGCCTTGCAACTGGGCTTTCGCAAGGCGCCCGGCCTGGTGGCCGACGGGCGCGACATGGGGACCGTGATTTTCCCCACTGCACGCCTCAAAGTGTTTCTCACTGCCAGCGTCGAAGCACGGGCTGAGCGGCGATATAAGCAATTGATTGGCAAAGGATTTTCTGCTAAGATGGACGATCTGCTTGCTGATTTGCAGGCGCGCGACGACCGCGATACCCATCGCACCGTCGCCCCGCTCGTCGCGGCAGAAGGCGCGTACATCCTCGATACGTCGGACATGACGGTCGATGAAGCGGTGGAGCAAGTGCTCCATTGGCACACATTGCTGTGATGCGCGTTGTAAGTGTTGTAAAAGTGCCCCCGCCGCTTGCATCGCGGGGGTGTGTTTCAACCTGACCCAGTTCAGAACCGCACTATCGCCGGTCCTGCTGGCTAACTCGTAAATAACCTATGTCTACTGCAACTACCCAAGATTCCGGTATGGAAAGCTTTGCCGCCCTGTTTGAAGAGTCGCTGTCGCGTCAAGACATGCGCTCGGGCGAAGTCATCTCCGCCGAAGTCGTGCGTCTGGATCACAACTTCGTGATCGTCAACGCCGGCCTGAAATCTGAAGCATTCATCCCAATCGAAGAATTCAAGAATGACCAGGGCGAACTGGAAGTCGCAGTTGGCGACTTCGTTTCCGTGGCCATCGAATCGCTGGAAAATGGTTTCGGCGATACCATCCTGTCGCGCGACAAGGCCAAGCGCCTGGCATCGTGGCTGGCTCTGGAAAAAGCAATGGAATCGGGCGAGATCGTCACCGGTACCGTCAACGGTAAAGTCAAAGGCGGCCTGACCGTCCTGACCAACGGCATCCGCGCATTCCTGCCGGGTTCGCTGGTCGACACCCGTCCGGTCAAGGACACCACCCCGTTCGAAGGCAAGACCCTGGAATTCAAGGTCATCAAGCTCGACCGCAAGCGTAACAACGTCGTCCTGTCGCGCCGCGCCGTCATCGAAGCTTCGATGGGCGAAGAGCGCCAGAAGCTGATGGAAACCCTGAAAGAAGGCACCGTGGTTACCGGCGTCGTCAAGAACATCACCGACTACGGCGCGTTCGTGGACCTGGGTGGCATCGACGGCCTGCTGCACATCACCGACCTGGCATGGCGTCGCGTGCGTCACCCGTCGGAAGTGCTGTCGGTTGGCCAGGAAATCACCGCCAAGGTCCTCAAGTACGATCAGGAAAAGAACCGCGTCTCGCTGGGTGTCAAGCAGCTGGGCGACGACCCATGGACCGGCCTGTCGCGTCGTTACCCACAGAGCACCCGCCTGTTCGGTAAAGTCACGAACCTCACCGACTACGGCGCGTTCGTCGAAGTCGAGCAGGGCATCGAAGGCCTGGTGCACGTGTCGGAGATGGACTGGACCAACAAGAACGTGGCCCCGAACAAAGTCGTCCAGCTGGGCGATGAAGTCGAAGTCATGGTCCTGGAAATCGACGAAGAGCGTCGCCGTATCTCGCTGGGCATGAAGCAGTGCAAAGCGAACCCATGGGACGACTTCGGCATGACCCACAAGAAGGGCGACAAAGTCCGTGGTTCGATCAAGTCGATCACCGACTTCGGCGTGTTCATCGGCCTGCCAGGTAACATCGATGGTCTGGTGCACCTGTCGGATCTGTCGTGGACCGAAGCCGGCGAAGAAGCTGTCCGCCGCTTTAAGAAGGGTGACGAGCTCGAAGCCGTCGTCCTGGCCATCGATGTCGAGCGCGAGCGTGTTTCGCTGGGCGTCAAGCAACTGGAAGGCGACCCGTTCAACAACTTCGCAGCCATGAACGACAAAGGTTCGCTGGTTACCGGTACCGTCAAGTCGGTCGAGCCTAAAGGCGCCGTCATTGCTCTGAGCGAAGAAGTCGAAGGCTACCTGCGCGCTTCGGAAATCGCACGTGACCGCGTTGAAGATGCTGGCACCCACCTGAAAGTCGGCGACAGCGTCGAAGCTCTGGTGATCAACATCGACCGCAAGGCTCGCAGCATCCAGCTGTCGATCAAGGCGAAAGACAATGTCGAGACCCAGGAAGCGATGAGCAAGCTGTCGAACTCGAGCGACAGCAATGCCGCATCGGGCACCACCAGCCTGGGCGCGCTGCTGAAGGCCAAGTTCGATAACAAGAACTAATCGGCTGCCTGAGGCGACCAGATGACAAAGTCCGAGCTGATTGCCCGACTGGCTGAGCGTTATTCTCAGCTGGTCGCCAAGGATGCGGAGTACGCGGTCAAGACCATTCTCGACGCGATGACCAACGCCCTGGCGACCGGGCAGCGCATCGAGATCCGTGGTTTCGGCAGCTTTGCACTCAACAGCCGTCCACCCCGCATCGGGCGCAACCCGAAGTCCGGCGACAAGGTGATGGTGCCCGAAAAACGGGTGCCCCACTTCAAACCGGGCAAGCAGTTGCGCGAGCGGGTCGACGCGATGGTCGGGCAACCGATCATCGAAGACTGAGTCGTCTGCCAAGTGCAGGCACAGAGAACGGCGTCCATTGGACGCCGTTTTTTTATACCCGTTTTGAAATAACTGTCCAGATATGCGACACTGCGCCTTTGTATCCCCCACCGCCAGGCCCACCAGATGAAATTCGTCTCCACCATCGCGGGATTTATCCTGTTCGTCCTGTTTTTCGGCTTCGCCCTGAAAAATACCCAGGAAGTCGACCTGCACTTTTTCCTCGGTTACGAATTGCGCGGCCCGCTCGTGCTGATGCTGCTGGCCTTTTTCATCGCCGGCGCCGGTCTCGGCATCCTGGCGCTGACGCCCACCGTGTTCCGTCACCGCCGCGAAGCCTCGCAGCACCGCCACACCGTCCAGGCCCTGCAGAGCGCCGCCGGCACCGTCGTCGCCCAGCCGGCCGCCGATGCCGTCGCGCCACGCTAATCGAACATTAAGAATAACAACTCATGGAATTTGAAATCTGGTGGCTGCTCGCCGTCCCCATCTTCTTTGGCCTCGGCTGGATCGCCGCCCGGGTCGACATCAAGCAACTCCTGTCCGAATCGCGCACCCTGCCGCGGGCCTATTTCAAGGGCCTGAACCTGCTGCTGAACGACCAGCCCGATAAAGCCATCGACGCCTTCATCGAGATCGTCACGCTCGACCCGGAAACGGCCGACATGCATTTCGCGCTCGGCAACTTGTTCCGCCGGCGCGGCGAAATCGAGCGCGCCATCCGCGTCCACCAGAACCTGCTGGCGCGGCCCGACCTGCCGCTCGACCAGCGCGCCCACGCCCAGTACGAACTGGGCATGGATTACCTGAAGGCGGGCCTGCTCGATCGCGCCGAAGAAACCTTCAACAGCCTGGTCGAAGGAAGCTACAGCGTGCAGGCGCGCAAGGCGCTGCTGGAAATCTACCAGCGCGAAAAGGAATGGAGCCGCGCGATCGATGCCGCGACCGGCCTGCAAGCCTCGGGCGCCGGCGCGCGCCAGAAGGAAATCGCCCAGTTCTATTGCGAGCTGGCCCAGGATGCGCTGGTGCGCAGCGACCTGCCGGACGCCATGGCCCTGCTCGACAAGGCCCTGCACGCCGACCGCAACAGCGTGCGCGCGACCATGCTGCTGGGCGACGTGCTGCTGGCCCAGGACGAGGTCGAGGCGGCGCTCGCCACCTGGAAGCGCGTCGAGCAGCAAAGCGTGCCGCACGTCGCGCTCGTCGCCGGCCGCCTGATGGACGGCTTCCGCCGCCTCGGACGCCCGCAGGAAGGCGTGAACCTGCTGCGCTCCTACCTGGCCGAAGCCTCGTCGATCGACCTGATCGAAGTCGTCTTCAAGGCCGTGATTGAACTCGACGGCGTCGACGCTGCCAAACAGCTGGTGCTGGACGAGCTGCGCCGCAACCCGACCCTGCTGGGTCTCGACAAGCTGCTCGAGGCGCGCCTGATGGATGCCCCGGCTCACATCTGGGAAGAGCTGTCGATGGTGAAGAACCTGATCCACGGCTACACGGCGAAACTGGCGCGCTACCAGTGCAGCCACTGCGGCTTCAAGGCGCGCCAGTATTATTGGCAATGCCCGGGTTGCAGCCGCTGGGAAACCTATCCGCCGCGCCGCACCGAAGAACTCAATGTAATGAACTGAAGCAGGACCAGCCCATGACGACCGATACCCCGATCCGCCTGCTCGACGGCGCAGACTATCTTCATACCGCCGCCCCACGCCTGGACAATGTGCGCATGCTCGTCGTCGGCGACGTTATGCTCGACCGCTACTGGTTCGGCGAAGTCTCGCGCATCTCGCCGGAAGCGCCGGTGCCGGTGGTGCGCATCGAGCGCCGCGAAGAGCGCCTCGGCGGCGCGGCCAACGTTGCCCGCAACGCGGCCGCCCTGGGCGCCCACAGCGGCCTGTTGGGCGTGGTCGGTGCCGACGAGGCCGGCACCGGGGTCGAGACCCTGCTGGCCGAGTCGGGCATCCACAGCTACCTGAAACGCGACGAAGTCATCTCCACCATCATCAAGCTGCGCGTTATCGGGCGCCAGCAGCAGATGGTGCGCATCGACTTCGAGGACGCGCCCACCGAAAACGTGCTGCGCGACAAGCTCACCCAGTTCAAGGCGCTGCTGCCGGACTACGACGTGCTGATCTTCTCCGACTACAACAAGGGCAGCCTGGTCAACGTCGCCGAAATGATCCGCGCCGCGCGCGCCGCCGGCAAGATCGTCATGGTCGACCCGAAGGGCGACGATTTCTCGCCCTATGCGGGCGCCAGCATGCTCACGCCGAACAAGTCGGAACTGAAACGCATCGTCGGCAACTGGAAGAGCGAGGAACAACTGACCGCGAAGGCGCAGGCGCTGCGCACCGAACTGGGCCTGGACTCGCTGCTGCTGACGCGCTCGGAAGAGGGCATGAGCCTGTACACGGAAAACGAAGTGCTGCACGTGAACGCCGATGCGCGCGAAGTGTTCGACGTCTCGGGCGCCGGCGACACCGTGATCGCGACCATGGCCGCGATGCTGGGCGTCGGGGCGGCGCTGGACGTGGCGCTGGCGACGGCGAACCGCGCCGGCGGCATTGTGGTCGGCAAGCTCGGCACCGCGACCGTTACGCGCGAGGAATTGTTTCCAGGATAAGCCGGACCGACGGTCTTGATCTTTATTAAATAGTCGATGTCAACAAACACAGGCCTGGCGCGTTAAGCGGGAATGGACCGCATCCGTGGTCCGTATTCCTGAATGGAGACACCCGATGATCAAGAAACTGCTGCTTGCCATTGCCGTGCTGGTCGCCTCGACCGGCTTCGCGTTCGCCCAGGTCGACGTCAACAAGGCCGACGCCGCCGCCCTCGACGGCGTGAAGGGAGTCGGTCCGAGCATGTCGAAAGCGATCCTGGCCGAGCGCGCCAAGGGCGAGTTCAAGGACTGGGCCGACTTCCAGAAGCGCGTCAAAGGGGTGGGCGACAAGACCGCCGCCAAGCTCTCGGTGGCCGGCCTGCAAGTGAACGGCAAGGCCAAGGAAGGCGCCGCCGCCGCCGCGCCGAAGGCCGATGCCTCGACCGCCAAGGCCATGCCGGCGGCGAAGGATGCCAAGGCCATGCCGGCAGCCAAGGATGGCAAGGCCATGCCTGAACAGAAGGATGCCAAGGCCAAGCCGGCCGACGCCAAATCCAAGTCGATGTAAGCAGCGTCAGCCACATCGGCACAGGCCGCCTTCGGGCGGCCTTTTCATTTGCGCGGGCGTTCGCGCCGCTAGCGCCTGCTTTCCTGCGTAAATGCCGAGATCGCCTCGACGATGCCCGGCGCCAGCGGCAGGGCGGGATCGGCATAAGTCGCCAGATTCGCAGCGGGATCGGCCGCCGCCACCTGTTTCAGGACGTGGTTCGTATGCGGCAGCAGCACCAGCCTGGCGCCGGGACTGGCGGCCTTCAGGCGCATGGCGTTCTCGACGGACACCTGCAGGTCGCGCTCGCCTTGCAGGATCAGCACCGGGACCTTCAGCTTGCCGATCAGTTCCTGCGGGTCGTAGCGCATCACGTCGATCAGGTAGCCCTGGACTTTCGGGTGGAACAGCTGCTGCAGGGCAGGATGCAGCGCGCCGACGTCGACGCGTCTCCCCGCTTCGAGCTCGTCGATGGCGGTCATGGCGCCATTGAGCAGCGGGGCATTCGCCGGGTTGGCCTGCAACTGTTGCCGCAGCAATTTTCCAAACGGGAAGCCGGGACCGGCGATCGCGACGACGCCGCAATAGCGCGCTGACTGTTGGGCCGCCGCCAGCGCCACCAGCGCGCCTTCGCTATGCCCGATCAGCCAGACACAGGCAAGGCCGCGGTTGCGCTTGACGAGGTCGGCCCAGGCCCCGATATCGCTCGCATACTCCGCGATCGTCACCGTATTCGGATCGGCCACCGCGGCGGCGCTCGTGTACATGCCGCGCTTGTCGATGCGCACGGTCGCGATGCCGGCCGCCGCCAGCCCATGCGCCAGGTAGCGGTAGCTGGCCGCCTTCACGCCCAGCACGCTGTTGCCGTCGAGGTCGGTCGGTCCGGATCCCGGGATGACGATCGCCGCCGCGCCGGCCGCTCCGCCTGGCGCCAGCAGCAATCCTTTGAGCGCGCCCTGGGGACCGGCTACCTCGATGACGGTCTCGGCGGTTTGTGCGAATGTGTACCCCGGCGCGGCCAGCGCCAGCACTGCCGCCAGCGCGCCGATGATCCCGTACTTGTGGATGGACATGGAATCCCTTGATGAGCGAATGGTCATGATGACAATTCTGAAAATTCAATATTGAATGTTTTAGCTGGCCGCGCCAAGTATTTTTGCATGTAAATACTGCAAGCCATCCGGCATGCATGAGAAGATAATGCGCTTGCTTGAAGCGCAACGATTCCAGGGAATTCCATGCATCACATCCGCCTTGCCTGCGGCCTCGTCGCCGCACTGATCGCCGCCGGCGCCTGCGCCGCACCCATCGCCCCGGCCACGCCCGACCTGTCCCGCCACCAGCCCCAGATCGACAAGATCGTCGCCGAGATCTCGTCCAAGCGGGTCGAGGCCTACGTGAAAAAGCTGGTCGGTTTCGAAACCCGCCACACGATGTCGGACACGACCTCCGAAACCACCGGCATCGGCGCCGCGCGGCGTTGGATCAAGGCCGAACTCGAACGCTGCGGCGCCGGCACCGGCCTGCAGGTGGCTTTCGACAGCCATGTCGCGCCGGTCTCGGCCCGCATCTCGCGTCCGACCGAAATCGTCAACGTCGTCGCCACGCTGCCGGGCACCCAGGATGCCTCAAAAGAGCGCCTGTACGTGGTCAGCGGCCATTACGACTCGCGCAACACCGACGTGATGGACGCCACCGGTAAAGCTCCCGGTGCGAACGACGACGCCTCGGGCACCGCCGCCGTCATGGAAATGGCCTGCGTGATGGCCAAGTACAAGTTCGACGCGACCCTGGTCTTCATCACGGTCGCGGCCGAAGAGCAGGGCTTGCTGGGCGCGGGACACTGGGCCAGGCAGGCGCGCGCCAACAACCTGAACGTGGCCGGCATGTTCACCAACGACATCATCGGCAGTTCGCGCGCCGACGATGGCCGGATCGACAACAAGCAGGTGCGCCTGTTCGCGCAAAGCATTCCGGCGACCAAGGAAATGAGCGAGGCCGTGCGCCAGCTGGTCGCCACCGGCGGCGAGAACGATTCGATCTCGCGCCAGCTCGCGCGCCACGTCAAGGAGCAGGGCGAGCGCTATGTCAAGGGCTTCAAGGTCAGCGTGATCCAGCGCCACGACCGCTACCTGCGCGGCGGCGACCACATGCCCTTCCTCGATCAGGGCTATGCCGCACTGCGCTTCACCGAACCGAACGAGGACTTCTCGCACCAGCACCAGAACCTGCGTACCGAGAACGGCAAGGTGTATGGCGACCTGCTTGACTTCGTCGACTACGACTACACGGCCAAGGTGGCCAGGGTGAACGCGGCGGCGCTGGCCTCGCTGGCGCTGGCCCCGGGCGCGCCGCAAGGCGTCAAGGTGCGTACCGACAAGCTGGTCAACGATTCGACCCTCGTCTGGCAGGCCAATCCGGAACCGGACCTGGCGGGCTACCGCATCGTCTGGCGCGAGACGACCGCGGCGGGCTGGGAAGGCGCGAAATTCGTCGGCAACGTGCTTGAAGCGACCATCAACCTGTCGAAGGATAATTACTTCTTTGGCGTGCAGGCGGTGGACAAGGATGGCAACGTCAGCGTCGCCACGTATCCGGCACCGCTGCGCTGAGCCCGGCCCTGGCATACGCACTCTTGCGTCTCGGATTAGAATGTCAGCTTAAAGAACTGCAAGAGAGCAAGCATGGCCTATAAAACCATCGAAGATACCATCGGCAATACCCCCCTGGTGCAGCTGGTGCGCCTGGGGGGCGCGGATGCCGCGGCGCGCAATAACGTCATCCTCGGCAAGCTCGAGGGCAACAATCCGGCCGGCTCCGTGAAGGACCGCGCCGCGATGTCGATGCTGAAAAATGCCGAGGCACGCGGCCAGATCAAGCCGGGCGATACGATCATCGAGGCCACCTCCGGCAATACCGGGATCGCGCTGGCGATGGCGGCATCGATCCGCGGCTACAAGATGATCCTGCTGATGCCCGACAACCTGTCGGTCGAGCGGCGCCAGAGCATGGCCGCCTACGGTGCGCAGATCGTGCTGACCCCGAAGACGGGCGGCATGGAATACGCGCGCGACATGGCCGACCAGATGCAAAAGGAAGGCAAGGGCATCATCCTCGACCAGTTCGCCAACCAGGACAATCCGCGCGCCCACTACGAAACCACGGGTCCGGAAATCTGGCGCGACACCGACGGGCGCATCACGCACTTCGTCAGCGCCATGGGCACGACCGGCACCATCATGGGCGTGTCGCGCTACCTGAAGGAACAGAACGAGGCGGTGCGTATCATCGGCGCCCAGCCGGAGGAAGGCTCGTCGATCCCGGGCATCCGCAAGTGGCCGCAAGCCTACATGCCGAAGATCTTCGACAAGTCGCGCGTCGACCAGGTGGAAAACGTCAGCCAGGCCGCGGCCGAGCAGATGGCGCGCCGGATGGCGATCGAAGAGGGGATTTTCTGCGGCATCTCGGCCGCCGGCGCCTGCGAAGTGGCGCTGCGCGTGTCGCAGACCGTGGAGAACGCGACGATCGTGTTCATCGTCTGCGACCGCGGCGACCGCTATCTGTCGACCGGGGTGTTCCCGGCTTGATCAATTAACCGGACACGGCAAAAGGGGCGATCGAATCGCCCCTTTTTTTCGCCCAACATTCCCGCGCGGTCGCCGGGGAGGCGGGCCGCGCCAGGATTGCGTGAGAATCTTGTGAGATTCGGGTGAGTATTACTCGCCGCTCGACGCCGACGGCGAAACGCCGTCTTTTGGCTTGAACTGCTTGTCGCTGATGCGGAACTTGTTACGACGGTCGCCCATCAAGTAACGCAGGTCGCGGATCGACAGGTCGCTCACTTCGTGCATGCGAATCAGGAGCGATGCGCCGACCGGCAGGCGGTGGTGGCGGATCTTCGAGATCACCGGCGGCGCCACTTCCAGCGCGCGCGACAGGGCTGCGTCATTCTTCAGGCGCAGGTTCTCGATCAGGGTGTCCAGCAGACGGTTCGGGTTGTATTGCAACAGTTCATCCGACTCCGCATCGCTGCTCATATCAATGCCGACTTGGTTTGTCATGATCTAAAAAATTCCTATTGTGGGTTACAGAAAGTTGCTTGCGGCGGTTCGATTCCGGAAGTTCTTTCGAAAAAATCTACTCAATTGTACAACTAATTCGGGCTCTAGTACTTATGAGCAATAGAATTCGGTGCGAAGCCTCGGCTCTGTTGTCGATTCGCAACAATAGCCGCAATGCAATTCTCTCACAAACTCACAAGAAAAATAATTGTTTTTTAATTAAATTTGAGTTTAGAGGAAACAAAGGTTGCGCGCCGCACGTTTCAGAATGATATGTACAAATACTAACAAAACTGGGAGTATGCCGCACCCTTTAATGTTTCCATACAGTACAGAAACCGGGTGGGAGGGGATACACCGGGGGAGTATCCGGTGTAAAAAGACCCTACCAGGAGGAAAACCAGCGGCAGCGTCGTTACAGGTTGTTACAAAACTATCAGGCTTACAGGGATTGGATCGCGCGCGCCTCGCGCACCGCCCGTCCCAGGTCGATCACCGACATGGCATAGAAATAACTGCGGTTATATTTTGTGATGGCAAAGAAGTTATCGTTCGCGACCCAGTATTCGGTTGCCTCCGCCCCGTTTTGCAGGTCGACCAGGCCATACAGCCGGCCCGGAACGAGGGCGGCGGGGAACACGACGCCGGCCGCTTCCAGTTCGTCGGCGCGCAAGGTGGCGGCCAGGCCGCGGCCCAAGAGCGGCTCCCAGCCGCGGTGCGCGGCGACGTCCACGGGAATCACGGCCGGACCGGTATCGCCCGGCTTCCAGCCGTGCGCAATGAGGAAATTGGCGACGCTGCCGATCGCGTCCGAGGTCGAGCCGCGCAGGTCGATGTGACCGTCGCCGTCGAAGTCGACGCCATACTTCAGGATATTGCCGGGCATGAACTGTGGCAGGCCGACGGCCCCGGCGAAGGAGCCGAGCAGGCTGAACGGATCGATGTTCTCGTGACGCGCGAGCAGCAGCGTGTTTTCCAGTTCGCCGCGGAAGAACTCGCTGCGCGCGGCCTTGTTCGGGGCTTCCGGATAGGCGAAGGCCAGCGTGGCGAGCGTATCGAGCACGCGGAAGCGCCCGGTATCGCGCCCGTACACGGTTTCCACGCCGATGATGCCGACCAGGATTTCGGCGGGCACGCCGTAGGTCGCTTCGGCGCGCGCCAGTGCCGGCGCGTTCTCGTTCCAGAAGCGCAGGCCGGCATTGATGCGGATCGGCTCGATGAAGCGCTCGCTGTAGGCTTGCCAGTTCTTCGGTTTGCCCGGCGGCGCCGGTTTCACCAGCTGCACCGCCGACTCGACGAAGCGCACCTGGCGGATCTGGGCTTCCAGCGCGCCGCGCTCGAAGCCGTGTTTCGCGACCATCTCGTCGATGAAGTCGCGCATGGCCTGCCATTCGCTGAAATTGACCTGCTCGCCGGCGTAGTCGATCGCGGCCACGGCGGCCATGGCGGCACTTGCCGCCAGCGCCTTGCGTGCCTTGGGCGCGGGTTTGACCTTGCCCGGCTTGGCCTTGACGGCCTTGGCTTTCACGATCTTGGCCTTGGCCGGCGCCTGTCTGGCGGCGGCAACGGGGTTCAGGGCTGCTGCAAAAACGAGTGCTGCGAAAAGTGATACGAACTGTTTCATCTAACTTGCGAGAGTAAGCGCTTCAGGATCGGAGCCGGATGCGGGCCGGCGCGGCGAGGCGCGTAACGCCAGGCGCTGTAACGGTCGAGGAACTCGCAGGCCGCCGCTTGCGCTTGCGGTGCGAGCAGCGCCGCCGCCTTGACACGGGCAGCGTAGGCGCTCGGGCCTTCATCGGCCGAACGCGCCAGGCCGAGTCGGGCCAGGCGCGCGCACAGCGCCGAGTATAGCGCATCGACCGGGTCGATTTGGCGCCGCCGCAGCAAGAATCGGCACAGCAGCAACAGACTTGTCAGGGAGCCTAGCAAGACTGGCATGCGCCAGTCGAACAGGGACGACTGCACGCTCTCGACGACGTCGCGCTGGCGCTGCGGCGAGTAGTTCAGTACCCACTGGTTCCAGCCGTTGTTGATCGCGCCGGCCGCGTAGCGCATCTGCGCGATCCACGGATTGCTGTCGCCGCCCTGCCACATGAAGCGCCCCAGGCCTTCGATGCCGAACGGGGCGCGCGGCGGGATCGCCTGCTCCAGGCCGCGGCGCACGCGTTCCGGCGCGACGGCCGCCGTCGGGTCGACCCGTACCCAGCCGCGCCGCGCCAGCCAGACCTCGGCCCAGGCGTGGGCGTCGGACTGGCGCACGGTGACATAGCCGTCCAGGGGATTGCGTTCGCCGCCCTGGTAGCCGGTGACGACGCGCGCGGGGACCCCGGCGGCGCGCATCAGGAATACGAAGGCGCCCGCGAAATGCTCGCAAAAGCCGGCGCGGCTGCCGTACAGGAAATCGTCGACCGCATCCTGGCCGAGCAGCGGCGGCGTGAGGGTATACACATACTGCTCGCGCCGGAAGCGCTGCAGCACCGCGTCGACCCGTTTGCGCGGGTCCGGTTCGGCGCGCAGCGCGAGGCCGGCGAGCAGGGCACGCGGGTTGCCGCCGACGGGCAGGCGCAGCCAGTGGTCGGCGTTGTCGGGCAGGCCGCCGGACTGCAGCCGGTAGTTCAGCCAGGAGACCATCCGGTAGCGCAGGCGCGTCTCGATCGGGTCGGCGGCGGTCAGTTCGAATTCGCCCGATACGGCGGCGCTGTTGCCGTCCAGTTCAGGCAGGCGTTGCGGCATTTCGAGCGCGAACAGCCAGTGGCTGTACGAGGGTTCCAGGGTGATTTCGTAGCCGACGCCCTTGCCCTGGGTCGACAGCGAGAGCCGCTGGCGGGCGCTCTGCGCGCGCAGAGCGGGGTCGAGCCGGGTCCAGGTGCGCCCGTCGTAGGCGCCCAGCACCGGGCCGCGCCAGTACAGCAGTTCCTGGGCCGGCACCTTGCCGTCGAAGCGCACCCGGAACGCCGGTTCGCCCGATTGCGCCAGGTTGGCCATGGTCCCCGGCGCCATGGTCTCCGACAGTCCCGAGCGCGCGCTGGTGGGGTCGCCCGGCACGCCCCAGAGCGGACCTTCGATGCGCGGGAAAAGGAAGAACAGGGCCAGCGCCACGGGTGCCGCCAGAGCGAGTATCCTGGCGCTCATCAGCACGCGCTGGCCGAGCGGCGGCAGCGCGCCGGTGAACTGGAAACTGAGCTGGGCGGTGAGCAGCGCCAGTACCGACAAGGCCATCAGCAGGGCCGTGCCGATGCCCTGCTGGTAGAAGAAGTTGGTCAATACCAGGAACAGGCACAGGAACACGACCACGAACAGGTCGCGCCGCGCGTGCATCTCGAGCATCTTGAAAGCGACCAGCAGCACCAGCATGGCGACCCCGGCATCGCGTCCGAGCAGGGTATGGTAGCTGTGGGCGACGCCGAACATGGCGGCCGCCGCCAGCGGCAACAGCAGCAGGCTGGGCGGCATGCGCTTGCCGCGCAGCGTGATCGCGGCGCGCCACGACAGCGTCAGCGCGCACAGCAGCGAAACCCAGGCCGGCAAGTGCGCCACATGGGGCGCCAGCACCAGCATGGCGCCGGCCAGCAGCAGCAGGGTGTTGGCCTTGTCGCGCGGCAGGGCGGCAAAGCGCGCCAGCAGGGCGTTCATCGCGCGTCCTCCAGGCCGTACAGGGACAGGGCGCGCAGGCAGGCCGCCTGGTGCGCCACCCCGGTGGCGGCGTCGAACGCGTCGGCGCCGAGGCGGAAGGCGTAGGGCAGGGCACGGCTTTCCGCTTCCAGCACCCAGCGCGTCAGGCGCGACAGGCGCAGTTCGAGGTCGAGCTGGGGCGGCAGCGCCGCCAGGTCGAGCACCAGTTGGGCGCGCGCGCCGCCCTCGAAATGCTTGGTGGCGAGCTGGCCGCCGTCGCGCGGGTCGAGGCGCGCGATCTGGCGCCAGGCCAGGCGCCGCAGCGGGTCGCCGGCCTGGTAGGGACGCACGCCGGCGAAATCGTCGGCGCCGGCGTGACCGGCGCCCTCTCCCTGGCTGTGCGATTGCGCCGGCAGCGGCGGCGCGCCTTCTTCGGGAAACGGGTAGACCAGGGCGCGCAGGTCGGGGCGCCAGTAGCTCCAGGCCCGAAACAGCCCGAGCGGAAAGCGGGTCGAGAGCGTCAGCCGTGGCGCTTCCAGCCAGCCGCGCTTGCTGCTGCCCAGCGCCAGGCGCACGCTGGTGCTGCCCCCGGCCGGCACGTCGAGCGCGTGGCGTGGCGCGCCGGACCCGGCCAGGTCGAGCAGGAGCGCATAGCGCGCACGCGCCGAGGTGTTGCGTACCTGGAGTTCGAACAGGGCTTCCTGGCCGGCGAACACGCTCGCGGCGCGCACGGGATTGAGGCGCAGGTGCGCCAGGTTGCGCCAGGTGAGCACCATGTCGACCAGCGCGCACGACAGCGCGAGGAAGGTCAGCGCATAGCCCAGGCCCAGCTTGTAGTTGATCGAGCCGATCAGGAGCACCAGCAGCAGGGCGGCGAAGCCCAGGCCCGGCCCGGTCGGCAGGATGTAGATGCGGCGCTGGCCGAGCAGCAGCTCACCCCGGTCGACGGCGGCGGGGCCGATGCGCGCACCCAGGCGCCGGCGCAGGCTGGGGAAGGCCATGGCCTATACCGGTACCGATTTCTGCAACTGCAGCACCAGGTCGCGGCTGGCCAGCGCGATGCCTTGCGCCGATTTCACCGGCCGCAGGCGGTGCGCGCAGACCGGCACCAGCACGGCCTGGATATCTTCCGGCAGCACATGGTCGCGCCCCTCCAGCGCGGCCCAGGCGCGGCCCGCCTGCAGCAGCGCGATGGCGGCGCGCGGCGACAGGCCTTCGGCGAACAGCGCGCCCGAGCGCGAAGCCTGGGCCAGCGCCTGCACGTAGTCGATCAGGGACGCCGAGGCGTGGATGGCGCGCAGCGCGCGCTGGGCTTCGATCAGCTGCTCCGGATTCATGCTTGCCTCCAGGGTGCGCAGCATCGCGCGCCGGTCCTCGCCCATCAAGAGGGCACGTTCGGCCGCGGCGTCCGGATAGCCCAGCGACAGGCACATCAGGAAGCGGTCGAGCTGCGATTCGGGCAGCGGGAAGGTGCCGACCTGGTGCGCCGGGTTCTGGGTCGCGATCACGAAGAAGGGTTCGGGCAGGGGCCGCGTCATGCCGTCGGTGCTGACCTGGCGCTCTTCCATCGCTTCGAGCAGGCCGGACTGGGTCTTGGGCGTGGCGCGGTTGATCTCGTCGGCCAGCAGCACCTGGGTAAAGATCGGCCCGGGATGGAAGGCGAAGCCGTTCTTTTCGCGCTCGTAGACGGAAATGCCGGCCACGTCGGCCGGCAGCAGGTCGCTGGTGAACTGGACCCGGTTGAACTTCAGGCCCAGCGACAGGGCCAGCGCATGCGCCAGCGTGGTCTTGCCGACGCCCGGCACGTCTTCGATCAGGAGGTGGCCGCCGGCCAGCAGGCAGGTGAAGGCGAGGCGTACCTGCTGCTCCTTGCCGACCACGATCTGATTGACCTGGCGGGCGGCGCGATGCAATTTGTCGAACATGTTGGGTTCCAAAGGTCGAATGGTGCGGGGCTGCCGGCGGCATGTTAGGCTAGCGTCATTGGCAACTAATCTTCCACGCAGCGCTGCCCGGTCGATTCTATGCGAGAACGGACAAACCCGTTGTATGGCTGAGCGGCAGGGCGGAAGCACGACAAGCGCACCATCATGAGCACAGCAATCTACAGCCACCCCGACTGCCGCAAGCACGACATGGGCGACTGGCATCCCGAGTCGCCGTCGCGGCTGCAGGCCATCGAGGACCAGCTGATCCTGGCGCGCCTGGAGGGCCTGCTCGAGCGCCGCCTGGCGCCGCTGGCCGAAGTGCCGGCCATCCTGCGCAACCATACCGAGGGCGCGCTGGCGCTGGTGCGCGATCATGTGCCGGCCACGCCCGGCGACACCTATCCGCTCGACGCCGATACGCTGCTGTGCCACGCCAGCTACGACGCGGCCCGGCGCGCGGCCGGCGCGGCGCTGGCCGCGACCGACGCCGTGATCGCCGGCGATATCGCGAACGCCTTCTGTTCGGTCCGTCCGCCCGGCCACCACGCCACGCCACGCGAACCGATGGGCTTTTGCCTTTTCAATAACGTGGCGATCGCGGCGCGCCACGCGCTCGAATCGCACGGCCTGGAGCGGATCGCCATCGTCGACTTCGACGTCCACCACGGCAACGGCACCGCCGAGTCCTTTCGCGACGATCCGCGCGTGCTGATGGCCAGCTTCTTCCAGCATCCGTTTTATCCGAATACCGAGCTCGAACCGATCACGGCGACCAATGTCAACGTGCCGGTCCCGGCGCGCAGCGGCGGCGACGTGGTGCGCCAGGTGGTGCAGGAATACTGGCTGCCGGCGCTGCATGCGCACCGTCCGCAGATGATCTTCATCTCGGCCGGTTTCGATGCCCACCGCGACGACGACATGGGCGGCATGGACCTGGTCGAAGCGGACTACGCCTGGATCACGCGCCAGATCATGGCGGTCGCGCGCGCGCATGCGCGCGGGCGCATCGTCAGCTGCCTGGAAGGCGGCTACGATTTGTCGGCGCTGGGGCGCAGCGTCGTCGCACATCTGAAAGTTCTGGCGGAACTGGATTAGCCGCGGACGCGCCTGCTTTTGCAGTAATACAACGCAACTTACTCCTCTCATTTGTTCATTGACACCCCGCTACCTCAGGCATACATTCGGCTGAGCCGCAAAAAGCGGCTGCGCCTGGCGTTGCCGGCAGCGATGGCACCGACACAGGCGTCCACACAAAAAAGAGGAGATATCGTGAACAAAGTCTTACAAATGGTACTGGCGGTCTGTCTGATGGCCGTGTCAAGTTTCGCGGCGGCGGCCAACTACACGCTCTGGGTCAACGGCCGCACCGGCGGCGGGGTGGTCGGCAACTACGACAGTTGGAACTACTGGGGTCCCGGCACCACGGCGGCCGGCGTCAACAAGAAATCGGTCAACTGGGACGGCCGCAGCAGCGTCGCCTCGCAAAGCGGCAAGATCCGCGACGCGCTCGACTGCTTCTGCACCGGTAACAACTGGTGCTATGTCGTCACTCACAGCGCCGGCGACCTGATCATGGGCTACACCATGGCCAACTATGGCGGCTCGGCGCGCGTGAAGAAAAACGCCACCGCCAATTCCTCCGGTGTCTGCGGCGACAGCGACGGCAGCGCGCAAACCGGCTGGAACATCAAGTGGGTGCGCGCCGCCTCTGGCGCCGGCGGCGGCTCCGAGCTCTCCGACGTCGGTTCCTGGACCACCTCCGAACCCCTCGTGCAAGACCTGAAAACCACCACCGCGCGCGCGATGTACAACCACAACACCACGCGCAGCGTCTGGTTCTACATGTATGCCGGCGCCAAGGGCACGGCGTATTCGGGCGTGCTGCCGGGCCAGGACGACGAAGCCGTGGCCTACCACAGCACCGGCGGCGTCTCCGGCAGTTCGGGCGGATCCTACTGTAATCCGAGCGACTGGCTGTGCAACGACCTGACGCTGGGGACGGCCGCCAACGAGGGAGGCAGCCTGAAATGGAGCTACCATTCGGTCAGTTTCCGGGACGATAGCGAGGCCTACAACCACTATGCCAACGGGAACTGGGGCGGCATCGTCGGCGTCGTGCGCAGTGCCGTGGTGAACAGTGCCCTCTGATCGACCATCCAGCGGCCGCCCGGGCGGCCTGCGGCGCTGGTTGCCGGCGGCGCTGATCCTGGCGCTGCTGGCGGCCATCGGCTGGCTGGCCTGGCGCGGCGACGAAACGGGCGCTCCCGCGGCCGGCGTCGCAAGCGGCGCCGGACAGCCGCAGGGCCCGCAGTTCTTCGGCCAGGTCGAGGGCCGGCCGGCGCCGCCGCTCCCGAGCGAGCGTGCGCGCCAGCGCCAGCAGCTGGTCGAGCTCTGGACCCTGGCCGACCACACCTATTGCAGCTACCGCGAGGGCAGCATGTACCCGGCCGGCTCGCGGCCGATGTCGCAAAATCCCGACCAGGTCTATCCGAACCAGCCGGTGACGGAAACGAATGCGATGCGCGGCGAGGACCGCAAGGGCAATCCGAACATCCTGCTGCAAACCTCGCAGTCGCGCGTCTATCTCGCGGCCGGCGAATCGGTCGCGTTCTCGCTGCGCGCGGTCGAGCCGAACGGGAATGTGATCCCGCTGGTCGTCACGCGCGCGATCGCCGCCGGCATCGTTACCACCGGCACCCGTTCGACCACCCAGGTGCCGCTCGCGTTCGCCGACGATGGGAGCGGGGCCGATCCGGTGGCCGGCGACGGCGCCTTTGCCGGGGTGCTGACCCCGGCCCAGACCGGACTGGCCGGCTTTCACGGCACCATCCGCACCGAGGTGCGTTATACCGCCGCCGGCAAGAACGGCGTCCTGATCTTCGACGTCATCTACTCGCCGAAGGTGCCGGCCACCTGGGTCGGGACACCGCGCGAAGCGCTGGAAGACGGTTCGCTCGCCTTCATCCTGCGCGCCGACGTGCGCCAGCCGGGCCGCTACGTCGTCACCGGCCGCATCGACGATGCCAAGGGGCGCCCGTTCGCGCTGGCCACCTTCAACGAGGTGCTGGGACCGGGGCCGAACGACATCCGCTTGATCGTGTTCGGCAAGCTGATGGTCGATGGGGCACCGGCGCTGCCGCTGCGGCTGCGCGATGTCGACGGCTATCTGCTCAAGGAAAACGCCGACCCCGACCGCGAACTGATGCCGCGCCTGGAAGGCCCGGTGCTGACCAGCCGTACGCAGTCGATGAAGGGGGTTTCGGACGCCGAGTTCAACAGCGAGGAGCGCACCCGCTACCTGACCGAATTCGCCAAGGACAGGAAAGGGGCGGCGGCCAGCCTGGCGAACTTCGATCCGTCGCTGCCCGTGCCGCCGAGTGCCTGCGGGCCGGTGAAGTAAAACGGGGAACCGGCGCCGTCTCGTTGGCGGCGCCGGTTTCTGATCGCTGTTCGGTATCGTTCGAACAACGGGCTTGCGCGCGCGATTGACCTGCCGGCCTGCCTGTCACGAGAATGTCATTCGCGGTCGGCCGTCCCCACGTCCCACTGCAACCAGAACGATGGAGGATGACATGGGACGATCCGTACGCCTTGCCGTTTTGCCCTGCCTGCTGTGCTTGCCCGGCCTGCTTGCCGCCGGCGTGGCCGGTGCCACCAACTACAGTCTCTGGATCCACGGCCGCACCGCGGGCGGCGCGATCGGCAACTACAACGACTTCGCCTATTTCGGCCATAACGACAAGCCGGCCGGCGTGAACAAGAAGTCGGTCAACTGGGACGGGCGCAGCGATGTCGCCTCGCAAAGCGCGGTCGTGCGCACGGCACTCGACTGCTTCTGCACGGGCGGGAACTGGTGCTATATCGCCGTGCACAGCGCCGGCGACATGCTGATGGGCTACAACCTGGCCAATTACGGCGGCACGCCGCGCCCGGTCACCAATGCCCAGCCGGACGCATCCGGCACCTGCGCGCCAGGCGGCGGCGCCATGCAGACCGGCTGGAACATCAAGTGGATCCGGGTCGCGGCGGGTTCGGCCGGCGGCAGCGAACTGGCCGACATCGGCGCCTGGACCACCAGCGAACCGATGGTCCAGCAGCACAAGGTCAGCTCCGCGCGCGCGCTCTACAACCACAACGACACGCGCAACATCTGGTTCTACCACTATGCCGGCGCGCGCGGCACCCTGTACTCGTTCGTCCTGCCGGGCCAGGACGACGAAGTGGTCGCCTACCATAGCGCCGGCGGCGTCTCGGGCAGCGGCGGCGGCACGTTCTGCAATCGGGGCGACTGGTTCTGCAACGACCTGACCCTGGGACCCGGGCCGAACCAGGGTGGACGCCGCAAGTGGGACTTCCACTCGGTGGTGTTTCGCGACGACGGGGAGTTGTACAAGCATTACACGGACGGCGGCTGGAGCGGCATCACGGCGCGGGTCAGGCAGGACATGGAAGCGATGGCGCAGTGAGGAGGGCGGGGTGGACCGAAATCCGTCCACCCCGCTTCCAACTCACCCCTTGCCTGCGCGCGCGGCCCGCTTCTCGGCGGCGCTGGGCCGCTTGCCGACCACATACACCACATAGGTCGGCTCGGCCGCCCCGGCCTGCGGCGGCGCCAGCTCCACTTCCGACACCACGCTGACCGCGCTGGCGGGGCGGACTCGTTCGGCCTTCCCGTCCAGGCAGGCCGCCAGCACCAGCGCTCCAAACGCCCCACAGATCCACACTTCGACATTGCGCGCACCACCCATGGCCATCTCCTTGATATGCTGCCTACGCGGCCACAAGCGGCCGTCCAGCCATCCTGCCTCTCCCGGATGACTCGATATTGCAACGAATCAAGCCAAAATCATTCCTAGTGGAAACATAACGACAGTGCGCCAGGACGCCGTTCCCGGTGCCAGCGTAAAATACCGCCTCGTTCGCAGAATTTGAAAGCACAGCATGTCGATACAATGGTTCCCGGGCCACATGAACTCCGCCAAAAAACAGGCGGAGGAGCAGATGGAATTCATCGATCTCGTGGTCGAGGTGCTCGACGCGCGCCTGCCCGAGGCGAGCTGCAACCCGCTGGTCGACCGCATGCGCCAGTTCCGCCAGCGCCCGGTCCTGAAAGTGCTCAACAAGATCGACCTGGCCGATCCGAACGCCACCGCCGCCTGGAAGGCCTATTACGACGCCTTGCCCGGCGTGACGGCCTATCCGATGACGACCAAGAAGCCGCTCGACGTGGCCCGCCTGCCGGCCCTGGCGCTGTCGCTGGCCCCGCACCGCGGCGTGCCGACCAAGCCGCTGCGCATCATGATCATGGGCATTCCCAACGTCGGCAAGTCGACGCTGATGAATGCGCTGCTGAAAAAGCGCGTGGCCAAGGTCGGCGACGAGCCGGCCGTGACCAAGGTCCAGCAAAAGCTGTATCTCGACAAGCACACGGTGCTGGTCGACACCCCGGGCCTGATGTGGCCGAAGATCGACATGCCGAGCGACGGCCTGATGCTGGCCGCCAGCCACGCGATCGGCACCAACGCCCTGATCGAGGAGGAGGTCGCCTTCTTCCTGGGCGACGTGCTGCTGGAACGCTATCCGCAGCTGCTCACGGCGCGCTACGGCTTCAAGACCGAGGGCCTGGACGGCATCGGCGTGGTCGAGCAGGTGGCGGCGCGGCGCGGTTTCCGCATGCGCGGCGGCGAGTTCGACGTCGAGAAAGCGGCGCACGTGCTGCTGCACGACTACCGCAGCGGCGCCATCGGGCGCATCAGCCTCGAGACCCCGGACTCGCGCGCGGCAAGGCTCGAAGCCCACCGCCTCGAAAAGGCGGAGAAGGAACGCCTGGCCGCCGAAAAGGCCGCGGCCAAGCTGGAAGAAGCCAACCGCGGCAAGCGCGGCACCTAAGATCGGGCGCATCGCAGGGTGGAGTCGGGACTCCACCCTGCAATCCGGTCCAGGCCTGCATCGCCTTGTCAGGTATATAATGGCGCCGTTCTGGTGCCCGCGTGCGCGATCCGCACACGCAGTTAAACGGGAAACACGAAGCCATGGCGCCTGCGGCGCCAGGCCAAGGTGTGCTGCCCCCGCAACGGTAAACAAGCGTCGCCTCCCGGCGACTGGCTGTCTCGAAGACCACTGTGCCCAGGCATAGGAAGGTGAGACGGTCCGACTTGCAAGCCCGGATACCGGCCAGAACAGGTGGATGCGCTCGAGCGTCTGGCAAAACCCTCATGGCGGCGTTGCACCGTCTCGCCGTACGCGCGTACTGTCTTCGACGGTGCGCCTTGCCCTGAGGGCTTTGCCAGGCGCTCCTGTGACATTCGTTGAATCCGGCTTGCGGGGACGCAGGGCGGATGCTCCTTATCGAAGAACCACACCATGACTTTTGCTGCTGTTTCGAACAGCGCGCCGGCCGTCAAGCCGCTCGCGCTGGCCTGCGCCTGTTCCCTGTTCCTGCTTGCCGGCGCCGCGCGCGCCGACGACCAGGCCATCGCCACCGTCCACGTCACCGGCGCCCGCTTTGCCAGCGACCCGGCCTTGCCGCCGGTCGGCGCCACCGTCATCACCGCCGACGAGATCCGCAGCGCCGGCGTCAACGACGTGAATGCCGCGATCCGCAAGATCGGCGGCGTCTACGGCCGCCAGAGCCTGGACGGCTCGCCCGACTTCGGGCTCGACCTGCGCGGCTTCGGCACCAACAGCAGCCAGAACCTGGTGATCCTGGTCGACGGCGTGCGCATGAACGAAAACGAACTGGCCGGCGCGGTCCTGGCCAGCATTCCGGTCGAGACGGTCGAGCGCATCGAGATCACGCGCGGCGGCAGCAGCGTCCTGTACGGCGAAGGCGCCACCGGCGGCGTGATCAACATCGTCACCAAGCGCGGCGCCGCGCCGGGCTACCATGGCGCGCTGGTGCTGGAACGCGGCCAGTTCGACCAGCACGACGCGCGCCTGTCGCTGCGCCACGGCGAAGGCCCGCTGTCGTTCGACCTGACGGCGGCCAACCAGGCCACCGACAACGACCGCGCCAACAATACCTTCCGCCAGAAGAGCCTCAGCGGCGGCTTCCAGTGGGCCGGCGACGCGACGCGCCTGGGCATGCGCCTCGAGAGCGCGCGCCAGAAGGGGCGCCTGCCAGGCTCGCTGACGCTGGACCAGTTCAACGCCGACCCGCACCAGACGACGACCCCGAACGACTTCGGCGCGCTGGACAGCGACCGCGTCATGGCATTCGCCGAGCACCGCATCGGCAGCGTCGAACTGGCCGCCGAGCTGTCGCACCGCGAGCGCGAAGTGCTGTCGCATTACGACTTCAGCGGCTTCATCTCCGAAGCGACCTACAACAGCCGCCAGACCCAGTTCTCGCCGCGCCTGCGTCACCTGGCCCGCTTCGACGGCCTGCTCAACGAATTCGTCAGCGGCGTCGACCTGATCCGCTGGGAACGCCGCACCACCTTCGGCTCGGACGCGCGCCAGGATTCGAAGGCACTCTACGCCCGCGACGAACTGCGTTTCGGCGGCGAGCGCAATGCCCACCTGGCCTTCGGCGCACGCCACGAGCGCTTCAAGAAAGACGAGGCGAACCAGCTGCTGGGCGTGCCCGGCGGCGCGCAATCGCAGAACGGCTGGAGCCTGGAAGGCAGCGTCGATCCGCTGGCCGGGATCACCGTGCACGCCAAGGCAGGGCAGAGCTACCGCCTGCCGAACGCCGACGAAAACGGTTTCCGCTTTGCGAGCGGCCTGCTCGACGCGCAGACCTCGCGCGACCTGGAGCTGGGCGTCACCGTCGGCGACAAGGCGCGCCAGGTGTCGGCGCGCGTGTTCCGCCACCGCCTGGAAAACGAGATCTTCTTCGATCCGACCCTGAACGGCTTCGGCGCCAACACCAACCTCGACCCGACCCGGCGCCAGGGCGTCGAGCTCGATGCCCACGCCGACCTGGGCGCCGACCTGCGCCTATCGGGCCATGTGCAGCATGTGCAAGCCGAGTTCACGGCCGGCCCGAACGCCGGCCGCGAGATGGTGCTGGTGCCGAAGAACGTCGTCACCGCGCGCCTGGCCTGGCTGCCGGCCAACGGCCATAGCGTCGACGTCGGCGCCCAGTACGTCTCGAGCCAGCGCTACGGCGACGATTTCGCCAACGGCTGCGCTGCCCGCATTCCCTCGTACACGACCTTCGACGCGCGCTATGCGGTGAAACTCGGCGCCTGGGAAGTGGCCGTCAACGGCCTGAACCTGGCCGACCGCGCGTACTTCAGCCAGGCCTTCAGCTGCCGCGGCGGCATCTACCCAAGCGACGCACGCCAGCTCAAGCTGTCGGCGCGCCTGGACTTTTAAGCCCGGCCGACGGCATGGACGCCTTTCTCGCTTCCACCCGCCTGCGCCGGCGCTCGACGCTCGCGCTGCTGGCCGCGTGCGCGCTGCTCGCCCTCGCCGTGGCGGGGCTGGCGGGTTCGGTGCCGGTGCCGTTGGCCGAGCTGCCGCGCGCCCTGGCCAGCCTGGTCACAGGCGCGCCGGACGGCATGGCGGCAACCCTGCTCGACCTGCGCCTGGGCCGCGCCAGCAGCGCCTTCGTCACCGGCGCCGCGCTGGCGCTGGCCGGCGTCATGATGCAGGCGCTGGTGCGCAATCCGCTGGCCGACCCGTATGTGCTGGGCGTGTCGGCCGGCGCCGCCGTCGGCGCGCTGGCCGCCTTGCTGTTCGGGGCCGCCTTGTGGCTGATCGATGCCGGCGCGCTGGTCGGCGCGGTGGCCATTTCGCTGCTCCTGTATTTGCTGGCGCGGCGCGATCTCGGTGGCATGCGCGCTGGTGCCCAGACGGGCGAAACGAGCGTGCTGCTGCTGACCGGCGTGGTGCTGGCCTCGGCCTGCATGGCGCTGGTGACCTTGATGCTGTCGGTGGCGCCCGAGTCGCGCCTGCGCGGCATGGTGTTCTGGATGATCGGCGACCTGGCCGGCACCTCCTGGCGCCTGCTGCCCTGGGTCGTGCTGGGCCTGTCCCTGTTGCTGGCCTTGCGCCGCGCGCGTGCCCTGAACGTGATGGCGCTGCATGCCGACGCCGCCGTCGCGCTGGGCGTCGACGTCGCGCTCGAACGGCGCTTCCTGTTCATCTGTTCCGGCTTGCTCACGGCCTGCGCGGTCACCACGGGCGGCAGCATCGGCTTCGTCGGCCTGGTGGTGCCGCACGCCTGCCGCCATGCCTTCGGTCCCGACCACCGCATCCTGTTGCCGAGCGCGGTCCTGGCCGGCGGCGCTTTCCTGGTGCTGGCCGATACCCTGGCGCGCACCGTGCTGGCGCCCCAGCAGCTGCCGGTGGGCGTGCTCACCGCGCTGATCGGCGTACCCGTGTTCCTGTTCCAGCTGCACCAGCTGCATGTGCGCGCCCGATGATCGAAACGTTCGAGCTCAGCCTGCACGCCGCCGGACGCGTCTTGATCGACGGCCTGGACTGGCGCGTCGCGCCCGGCGAGAACTGGAGCGTGATCGGCCCCAACGGCGCCGGCAAGAGCACGCTGCTGCGCACCCTGGCCGGCCTGCGCGCGCCGGACGCCGGCCGCATCAACCTGGGCGGCAAGCCGCTGCCTGACTGGCCGCTGCCGGCGCTGGCGCGCGAACGCGCCTACCTGGCGCAGTCGCGCGGCGACGCCTTTGCCTACCGCGTCATCGAGACCGTGCTGATGGCGCGCCACCCGTATCACGCCGACCGCTACTGGGAAGGCAGCGACGACCACGCCGCCGCGCAAGCAGCGCTGCGCACGCTCGACGCGCTGCACCTGGCCCAGCGCGACGTGCGCACGCTCTCGGGCGGCGAACGCCAGCGCGTAGCGATCGCCGCGCTGCTGGCCCAGGAGACGCCGCTGCTGCTGCTCGACGAGCCGGCCAACGCGCTCGACCTGGCGCACCAGGTGGCCGTCACCAGCCTGCTGGCGCGCCTGTGCCGGGAGGCGGGCAGGGCGGTGGTCAGCGTCGGGCACGACCTGAACCTGGCCTGGAGCGGCGCCACGCACGCCTTGCTGCTGCACGGCGACGGTCGATGGCGCGCCGGCCCGGTGGGCGAGGTCATGCGCGCCGACCTGCTCGGCGCCTGTCTCGGCCAGCCGATCGCCGTCATCGAGCACGGCGGGCGCACCATCTTCCTGCCCGAGGCGCCCGCGCCGCATGCAAGCCTCACCTCCGTCCGGAAAATCCAATGAAGATCCTGTTCCCGCTCCTGCTGGCGCTGTCGTGCGCCCAGGCCAACGCCGCCATCAGCGTGCTGGACGACAGCGGCCAGCAGGTCGTGCTGGCCCGTCCGGCCCAGCGCGTCATTTCGATGGCGCCGCATGTGACCGAGCTGCTGTTCGCGGCCGGCGGCGGCGCGCGCATCATCGGCGCCATGAACTTCAGCGATTATCCCGCCGAGGCGCGCCGCATCCCCCTGATCGGCTCGAACAGCCAGATCGACCTCGAGCGCGTCATCGCCCTGAAACCCGACCTGCTGATCGTCTGGCAGAGCGGGAACACGGCGCGCCAGATCGCCCAGCTGGCCAGTCTCGGGATTCCGGTCTTCCACAGTGAGCCGCGCACGTTCGAGACGGTGGCAAGCAGCCTGGAGCGCTTCGGGCGCCTGCTCGGCACCGAACCGCAGGCGCAAGGCGCGGCCGCGCAGTTGCGCGCGAAGGTGGCCGGCCTGCGCAAGCGCTACGGCGGCCGCCCCCAAGTGGACGTGTTCTACCAGGCCTGGGACGACCCGGTCTACACCCTGAACGGCGCGCAGATCGCCAGCGACGCGATCCGTCTCTGTGGCGGCCGGAATATTTTCGCGGACTTGAAAACCGTCGCGCCCCAGGTCAGCGTCGAGGCGGTGGTGCAGCGCGATCCGGAAGCCATCGTCGGCGGCAAGCTGTATACGCCGCAAGACCGCGGCTTGTCGATCTGGCAGCCCTACCGCGGCATGCGGGCGGTCAAGCGCAACAACCTGTTCGCGCTCGACGAGCAATTGCTGACCCGGCCCGGGCCGCGCGTGGTCGATGGCGCGGCCAGCCTGTGCGCGCGCCTGGAAGAAGCACGCGGTAAGCGCGCGTTACAGCCGTAAGCAAATGCAAAAAACGGCCCGCGCGCCCGATGGACTGCCAAAATAGTGGTAATCTCGCGGTCGTTTTCTTCAATTCCAAACAAGAAGGATCTACTATGCGCCGTTCCCTGCGTTTCGCCCTGGTCGCTGCCAGCCTGATCGCCAGCACCGCTTTCGCTTCGCCTACCAATCCGCAGAACGGTGTCGAATACACGACGCTGACTTCGCCGCAGCCGGTCCAGGCGATCGGCAAGAAGGTCGAAGTCATCGAATTTTTCGCCTACCACTGCCCGGCCTGCAACGCGCTGGAACCAGCCTTGCACGAATGGGTCAAAAAGCAGGGTGACAAGGTCAATTTCCGCCGCATCCACCTGCCGTTCCAGGGCGCCGCCGACCCGGAAGCGCACCTGTTCCTGACGCTCGAGGCAATGGGCAAGGCTGAAGAAATGCATCCGAAAATCCTGAACGCCGTCCACGTGCAGCGGATCCGCCTGATGAAGGACGACCAGATCATCGACTGGGTGGCGAAGAACGGCATCGACAAGACCAAGTTCATGGCGACCTGGAATTCGTTCGGCGTCATGACCAAGCTGCGCCGCCTGTCCCAGATCACCACCAACTACCAGGTGAGCGGTACCCCGACCCTGATCGTCGGCGGCAAGTACCAGACCTCGCCGGGCCAGGTGGCGGAGAAGCTGAAGATCGAAGACCGTAACCTGATGCTGCAGGCACACTTCCAGGTCCTGGATGCGCTTGTCGCGAAAGCAGCCGCCACGAAATGAGCGATGGAGAACGCAAGGTCCTCGAACTGTACGAGGGCGCCCGCCCCCGGGAAGAGAATTTGTTCGAGACCAGCAATGTGAACCACATTGCCTGGTCGCTTGCGATCGTCATGTTCGGCCTCGTGCTCTGGCTCTGCATCGCACTCGTGAATGCGGAAAACCAGCGTTACGCCTTGATGACGAACAAGTGCCAGGACCCGGTCTTCAAGACCGGCGTCGACAAGGCCTGCCTGTACACCGTGCGCTCGCGCGACCATTGGTGGCAACACTTGTGGTACGGCTTTACCCACGTCAAGCCGGAAAGCAAGTAACACCGCCTCACTTGGCCGGCAGCACCACCACGAAACGGGCTCCACCCAAGGAGCCCGTTTCCACGTGCAGCGTCCCCCCGTGCACCAGCACCGCCTTGCGTGCGATCGACAGGCCCAGGCCGAAGCCGCCGGTGGCCCGGTCGCGGCTCCGGTCGAGCCGGTAGAACGGCTCGAAAATCCGTTCGCGTTCTTCCAGTGGAATACCCGGCCCGTCATCTTCGACCGCGATCGTCACGCGCGCGCCCTCGCGCCGCGCCGCCATGACGATGCTGGAGACCGCATATTTCTGCGCATTGCGCAGCAGGTTCGACAGCGCCCGCCCGAGCAGGCGCGGATCGGCTTCGATGCTGCCGGCGTCCGCCGCGCAGTCGATCGCCAGCACCGGCTGGCCCGGCGGCAGGCTCGCTTCCACCGTGCGCAGCAGCGCGGCCACCTCCACCGGCTCGCGGTGCGGCGCGCGCTCGCTGTCGAGACGTGCCATGCCGAGCAGCTCGTTGACCAGGCTGTTCAGTTCCAGCACGTCGCCTTCCATCGCCGCGATGCGTTTGCGCAGGGCGGGGTCCTTGGCTTTCGCATCGAGCAATTCGAGGGCGAATTCGAGGCGCGCGATCGGCGTGCGCAACTCGTGCGACACGGAGTGCAGCAGGTTCTTTTGCGATACCAGCAGTGCTTCGATGCGGTCGGCCATGTGGTTGATGCGTTCGGCCAGCGGATAGCTGCTCGAGGACGGCTGCATGTGCACCCGCGCCGAGAGCTTGCCGGCGCCGAATTCGTCGGCCACGCGCGCCAGCGACTGCAAACCCTGCCAGTGCGAACGTGACCACAGGGCGATCGGCACCAGCAGCGCGAAGGCCACGATCACATAGCGGACCGCTTCCATCTGCAGCGCCAGGCTGACGTCGATCGGCAAGTCCTGCGCGTGGATGACTTCGTCTTCGCTGCCGATATAGCGCTCGCCTTTCAGGTCGACGCGGCGATAGAAGGACTTGCCGTCGACATCGAGGACGACCTCGCCGCGCTCGAGCGCGCCCAGACTGGTGGACTGCAGAAGGGCGCGCGCCTTGGGCAGGGCGATCAGGTCGAAGCGGGTGTCCGACACCTCGCGCACCCGGTTCAGGCGCGCCAGCCATTCGTCGGCGGGTGCGGCGTCGACATATTGTTCGAGCAGAAAGATCTGGGCCGCCGCCTGGCGCCGCGCGATGTCTTCCAGCGGATCGCCGAACAGCCGGCTCATGGCGAAATAGATGACGAAGGTCGCGGCCGTGATCGACAGCATGACCAGCATGAAGAAACGGAAGAAGATCCGGTTCACCCGGCGCCTCGCGCATCGTCCTGCTGGCTCATCTGTGTCAAGGGCATCGCTTGTTCTCCTGCCAGCATTGTATCGGAGCAAGCATCACCGTGCTGGGGGGAGGCTGCATTTACACATTCACGACAATTCCTCGACAAGTGATGATGATATGCAAGGAAATTACCCGTTAAGATTGGTGCTACAGGTTTTCCGTTTGCCCACTCGGCATGCGAGTGTCAGTGGGTTTTTTTATTCAGGCCGCCGCCCCGGGCGCGTGGCCACATGCTTGACACCGGCGTACGATGGCGCCGGTTCCGGTCCCAAGCGGCCGGCGGTAAGGATCCGCACACTGGAAAACATGACACTTGGGAGCTGGGCTTGCCTCAACGTAAAATACCGGCACCTGAGTTTTCGATTCCTTCACCATGACCAAGCTTTTCGCCTTGACGCTTGCCGCGTTCTCGAGCGCAGCCTGTGCGCAGATGCCGGCGACCAATCCGATGCCTGACGGTAGCCGCGACATGTATGTCGGGCTGGGCGTCGTCTCGGCGCCGCGCTACGAAGGCGGACGCGATCGCGAGACCTCGGCGCTGCCGGTGCTGCAAGTGCAGTGGAGCAATGGCTTGTTCGTGTCGGGGATGCGTGCCGGTCTTCACTTGTCGCGCGTGCCGGGTCTGGAATGGGGCCCCTTGCTGGAACTGCAGCCGCGCCGCGACGTGGACGGCGCCGGCGGCGCCGTTGACGGCATCGGTGAGATGCGCATCGGCCTGGTAGCCTTGCCGCTGGCGGCCACCAACGGCAACCGGCTGGCCGGCATGCCCGTCATCGAGCGCCGGCTGCTGGGCGGCGCCTTTCTGAATTATTACCTGACGCCCGACTGGCGGGTTACCGGCAGCCTGCTGTACGGCGCCGGCAATGCGCGCGACGGCATGAAGTTCGACATCGGCGTGCAGCGCCTGGCGCTCGAGGTCGGTCCGCACCACCGGCTCGCCTTCGACGCCGCGCTCGGCTTCGCCAGCCGGCGCTACAACATGGCCTTCTTCGGCGTCAGCGAAAGCGATTCCTTCAATAGCGGCAATGCCGTGTTCGAGGCCGGCGGCGGCCTGAAGGACCTGCGTCTGGGTGCGCGCTGGAACTGGGCCTGGTCGCCCGCCTGGATGCTGACCACCAGCGCGCAAGCGACCCACCTGCTCGGCAGTGCCCGCTCGAGTCCGCTAGTCGAGCGGCCCACCAACCTGACGGTTTCGACCGCCATCGCCTACCGCTTTTGACGATGCCAACGGCCAGCCATTTCACCACCTGCTGCACCCTGGCGCTGAGCGCGCTGACCGCGGGCGCACCCGCGCGCGCCGGCGATTGGGTCAGCTATCGCGACGCCTACCGCGCCATGGTGGTGTTCGAGAAATACGGTGGGCAAAAGAATTTCCTGCAAAGCCAGTTACAGGTCGCACCCCAGGAGCGCGGCGTCTCCTTCGAGGGCGTGCAGCTGACGCTGGCCGGCAAGACCAACCAGGTCAACCTGCCGCTCGACCCGCTCGGCCGCACGCCATTTCCTTTGCTCAAGGGCGCCTATGACGAGAACGTCGCCTTGATGCTGAGCCGCAAGATCGGCAGCTTCAGCGTGCGTCCGCGCGTCTCGATCGCGCTCCAGCCCGATGGCGTGTATGAAGATGTGGAGTTGCGCGCCGCCTGCGAGCAGGCGCTCGGCTTTGCCCGCTACGGCGACGGCTCGCTGCGCACGCGCCAGTGCGCCGGGGTGCGCTTCGTATTCGCCAAGCGGGCCGCCGAGATCGGTGTGCGCGTGCACCGCGGCGACGGCTCCGACGCCTCGCTCGCGGTCACCACCAGCGCCGCCTTTTCCGGCGACAGCGACGACGGCTATCCGACGGTGCGCTACCGATTCGCCGGCAGCGAACGGGTTCAGCTGGTGACGGCCTATCCGCCGCTGGCGATCGTGCCGCTGTTCGAATAGCCGGCTTGGGTCAGCCCCAGGCCGAGGGCGAGAACAGGTAACCCTCGCCCCACACGGTCTTGATCTTTTCCGACTTGGTATCGTCGAACTTGCGGCGCAGCTTGGAGATGCAGTTGTCGATGCTGCGGTCGAGACCGTCGAACTCGATACCGCGCATCTTCTTGAGCAATTCGTCGCGCGAGAGCACGCGTCCGGCCGCTTCGGCCAGCACCAGCAGCAGCTTGTATTCGGTATTGCTCAGTACGCAGAGTTCGTCGCGCCAGTAGACGGTGCGGTCGGCGCCGACGATGCGCAGCGCGCCGAATACCAGTTCGCCCGTGTCCGGCGCGCCGCGCGGCTGGGTGCGGCGCAGCAGGGCGCGCAGGCGGGCCAGCAGCACGCGCGGCTGGACCGGCTTGTTGACGAAGTCGTCGGCCCCTTGCTCGAGGCCCGAGACTTCGTCGTAGGAATCTTCGCGCGCGGTCAGGATCAGGATCGGGACTTCGGACAGTTCGCGGATCTGGCGGCACACCACCATCCCGTCCAGGCCGGGCAGCATCAGGTCGAGCACGACAATGTCGGGCGCGAAGGCCTGGAAACGGGCCAGGGCCTGGTCGCCGCGCGTGACCAGCTCGACCGCGAATTCATAGCCGGATAAGTATTCCGTGACCAGCTCGGCCAGGCGCGCGTCGTCTTCCACCAGTAACACTCGGTACATGCGGTTCTCCTTGGCAGGTATTGTATAGATGCAATGGCGCTGGCGCACGCTTACTACATCTGGCGACAGATGAATACATTTTCGCTACAAAAGAAGGCGGCTGCAATCCGGAGGCGACCGCCGCTCAGGCCAACACTTCCAGCATCTCCCGTGCCCAGGAAATGGACACCTGTTCGTACAGGATGCCTTTCTTCAGGATCATGTGCTGGATGCGCGCTTCGCGTGGGAGGCTGCGGCCATCCGTGAAATCGCGCGCTTCGATGGCCAGGTAGTGCGCCAGTTTTTCCTGGTGCTGCGCAATCTGGCGCTGGAGTTCGGGACCCAGGTCGACTTCACGCAGCGCGGCATCGGCGCGCAGTTTGACCATGAATTCGTCGCGCAGGTCCATCGGCGGCGAGGGCAGATGCGACCAGCGGACCAGTTCGGCCCGGCCCGCGGGCAGCACGCGGTATTCACGCTTGCGGGTCTTGCCGGCATCGGGGGCCGCACGCGATTCGATCCAGCCCGCCGCCTCCATGCGCGCCAGCTCGCGGTAGATCTGCTGGTGGGTGGCGTGCCAGAAATAGCCGATCGACTTGTCGAAGCGCCGGGCGAGATCGTAGCCGGACGAGGCTTTTTCGAGCAGGGAGGTAAGGACGGCATGGGAAAGCGACATAGGCGGCCAGTCTAGCTGGAGCAGCCACTCTATGCAACCGGTTGCACAAATTCCGAATGGCCCCTAGACTAATGCAACTGATTGCATAGTTCTTATTTCCCTGCGCGTCTCCTACAAGGACCTTCCATGAACGCTTATCCCCATCTGCTCGCCCCGCTCGACCTGGGCTTTACTACCCTCAAGAACCGCGTGCTGATGGGTTCGATGCACGTGGGGCTGGAGGAGGCCAAGGACGGCTTCGCGCGCATGGCCGCCTTCTACGCCGAACGTGCCCGCGGCGGGGTCGGCCTGATCGTCACGGGCGGCATCGCGCCCAACGACCGCGGCCGCCCGATGCCCGGCGGCGCCGCCATGACCACCGAGCTTGAAGCCGACAAGCACCGGGTCGTGACCCAGGCCGTGCACGAGGCCGGCGGCAAGATCTGCATGCAGATCCTGCACTTCGGGCGCTATGCCTACCACCCCGAGCTGGTGGCGCCGAGCGCGCTCAAGGCGCCCATCAGCCCGTTCCGCCCGCACGCGCTGACGTCGGCCGAAGTGGCGCAGACGGTGGAGGACTACGCGAACGCCGCCGCACTGGCGCAGGGCGCGGGGTATGACGGCGTCGAAATCATGGGCTCCGAGGGCTACCTGATCAACGAATTCATCGCCGCCCATACCAACGAGCGCGACGACGAGTGGGGCGGCGCCTACGCCAACCGCATCCGCTTCCCGCTCGAAATCGTGCGCCGCACACGCGCACGCGTCGGCGCCGACTTCATCATCATCTTCCGCCTGTCCATGCTCGACCTGATCGAAGGCGGCTCGACCACCGAGGAAGTGATCGCCCTGGCGCAGGCCCTGGAACAGGCGGGCGTGACCATCCTCAACACCGGCATCGGCTGGCACGAGGCGCGCATCCCGACGATTGCCACCAAGGTGCCGCGCGCCGCCTATGCCTGGGTGACAAAACAACTGATGGGCAAGGTCGGCATTCCGCTGGTCGCCACCAACCGCATCAATACCCCCGAGGTGGCCGAGCAGGTGCTGGCCGAGGGCTGTGCCGACATGGTCAGCATGGCGCGTCCCTTCCTGGCCGACGCCGATTTCGTGAACAAGGCCGCCGCCGGCCGGGCCGACGAGATCAACACCTGCATCGGCTGCAACCAGGCCTGCCTGGACCACACCTTTGGCGGCAAGATCACCTCCTGCCTGGTCAATCCGCGCGCCTGCCACGAGACCATCCTCGTCTTTACACCCGCCGCCACCAGAGAGCGCATCGCTGTGGTCGGCGCCGGTCCCGCCGGCCTGGCCTTCGCGACCACGGCGGCGCAGCGCGGCTTCGATGTGACCCTGTTCGACGCCGCCGAGCAGATCGGCGGCCAGTTCAACGTCGCCAGGCAGGTGCCGGGCAAGGAAGAGTTCAACGAGACCCTGCGCTATTTCGACAAGCAGCTCACCCTGGCGGGCGTGAAGCGCGCGTTGGGCCGCAAGGTCACCGCGCACGACCTGGTGGAAGCGGGCTTCCGGCACGTCGTGCTGGCCACCGGGATCGTGGCGCGCACGCCCGACATCGACGGCATCGACCATCCCAAGGTGCTGGGCTACCTGGACGTGCTGCGCGACAAGCAAGCCGTGGGCCGGACCGTGGCCGTCATCGGCGCGGGCGGCATCGGTTTCGATGTGGCCGAATACCTGCTGCATGAAGGCACCAGCCCGAGCCTGGACGCGGCCAGGTTCTTCGCCGAGTGGGGCGTGGACACCACCGGCAGCGCGCGTGGCGGTGTCCAGCCGGCGCGCATCGGCGCCATCCCGCGCAAGGTGTATCTGCTGCAGCGCAAGGCCAGCAAGGTCGGCGACGGCCTGGGCAAGACCACGGGCTGGATCCACCGCACCTCGCTGAAGCAGCGCGCGGTGGAGATGATTCCGGGCGTGACCTATCGCAAGATAGACGACGCCGGCCTGCACATCAGCGTGGACGGCAAGGATCTGCTGTTAAACGTCGACAACGTCATCCTCTGCGCGGGCCAGGACCCGCAGCGCGAACTGCAAGCCGACTTGCTGGCGGCGGGCTGCGCCGTGCACCTGATCGGCGGCGCCGACAAGGCCGTCGAACTCGACGCCAAGCGCGCCATCAAGCAGGGCACGGAACTGGCACTGGGCTTCGATACGCGCGCCACGGCGCAAGCTTCGCCCGCGGCCGCCGGCCAAGCCCGGCGCCTGGCGCCGGCGGTGGCGGACAGCCTGGAGAAATGGCATGCCATGGTGGCCGGGGCGGACCTGAGCGAACTGCCCGCCATCCTCCATCCGCAGGCCGTGTTCCGCTCGCCCATGGCCTACTCGCCTTATCCCGGCGCGCAAGCCGTGCGGCTGATCCTGGGCACGGTGGTCAAGGTGTTCGAGGACTTTCGCTACCACCGCGAATTCGCCGACGCCGACGGCCATGGCGTGGTACTGGAATTCTCGGCCAAAGTGAATGGCAAGGAACTCAAGGGGATCGACATGATCCGCTTCGACGAGGAGGGCAAGATCGTCGATTTCGAGGTGATGGTGCGGCCCATGAGCGGGTTGCAGGCGCTGGGCGACGAGATGGGCAAGCGCCTGGCGCCCTATCTCGCCGCCATGAAGGGCGTGAAGGCTTGACGCTGGATGCAAAACGGCCCGCAAAGCGGGCCGTGGCGCTACAGCAGAACCAGCGTGGCCGGTATTACGCCATGTTCTTGCCGACGAATTCCCAGTTGACCAGGTTCCAGAACGCTTCGACGAACTTGGCGCGGGCGTTGCGGTAGTCGATGTAGTAGGCGTGTTCCCAGACGTCGCAGGTCAAGAGGGCCTTGTCGTCGGTTGCCAGCGGGGTTTGCGCGTTCGAGGTGTTGACGATGTCGACGCCGCCGTCGGCTTTTTGCACCAGCCAGGTCCAGCCCGAACCGAAGTTGCCCAGGGCCGACTTCGTGAACTCTTCCTTGAACTTGTCGTACGAACCCCATTTGGCGTTGATCGCATCGGCGACTGCGCCGGTCGGTGCGCCGCCGGCGTTTGGCGCCATGCAGTTCCAGAAGAAGGTGTGGTTCCAGACCTGGGCCGAATTGTTGAAGATGCCGCCCGAGGACTTCTTGACGATTTCTTCCAGCGACATGTTTTCGAACTCGGTACCCTTGATCAGGTTGTTCAGGTTCGTCACATAGGTGGCATGGTGCTTGCCGTAGTGGTATTCCAGCGTCTCAGCCGAGATGTGCGGCTGGAGGGCGTCCTTCGCGTACGGCAGCGGTGGCAGGGTATGTTCCATGTCTTATTCCTTTATTGGTTGGCAACGAATTAATTCTTCGGAAACGGCGCATATTTTAAACCGGATGGGCAGGCCTTGCTCGTTTGCTGCGTATTGCCTATGCGAGCCTGGCTTGCACGCTCGATACCTTGACTTCCGCGCTGCCCTCGGCCAGGCGCACCGTGAGTACCTGGCGCGCCTTGATCTCGCCCGGCGCGCGCAAGGCGTGGCCCTCGGCATTGCTGACGATGGCATAGCCGCGCTCGAGCGTGCGCTGCGGATTGAGCAGTTCGAGCTGGGCCGCCAGGGCGTCGAGCGCGTCGCGCCGCTGTTTGACCGTGTTGCACAGGCTTGCGTTCAGGTGCCGGCCTTCCGAGATGAGCTGGGCTCGCAGCGAGCGCAGGTCCGGCCGGTGGCGCGCCCAGCGCTGCTGGAGCTGGGCCAGCAGCACGCCGCCGCGATTCACGGGCGTGCGCACGACGTGGGTCAGGCCGGCCGCCAGCGCGCGCAGTTTCAGGCGCTGGTGCGCGATCTGGGCAGTCGGGCTGAGCAGGCGCCGGCTGAGGTTATCGAGCCCCTGGTTCGCTTCCGACAGTTGGCGCCGCATGGCGCGGCGCAAGTCGGTGGCGTCCGCCGCCAGTGAACTCATCCAGTCGTCGCGCGGCGTCGCCGCCAGTTCCGCCGCGGCGGTCGGGGTGGCGGCGCGCATGTCGGCGGCAAAATCGGCGATGGTGACGTCGGTCTCGTGGCCGACGCCGGCGATCACGGGCATGGCGCAGGCGGCGATCGCGCGCGCCACGACTTCTTCGTTGAAACTCCACAGGTCTTCGATCGAGCCGCCGCCGCGGCCCACCAGCAAGACGTCGACCTCGGCCCGGCGCGATGCCGTCATGATCGCTTCCGCGATCTTCTCGGCCGCGCCCTGGCCCTGCACCGGCGCCGGGTAGAGCACGACGCGCACATGCGGCGCGCGCCGTTTCAGGGCGGTGAGGATGTCGCGCAGGGCGGCCGCCTGCGGGCTGGTGACGATGCCGATCGCGCGCGGGAACAGCGGCAGCGCCCGCTTGCGGTCCGGGTCGAACAAGCCCTGGCTCGACAACTTTTCCTTCAGGCGCAGGAAGGCTTCATAGAGCTGGCCGACGCCGGCGCGCCGGATCGCTTCGACATTGATCTGGTAGTCGCCGCGCGCGCCATATAGGGTGACGAGGGCACGCACTTCGACCTTGTCGCCTTCGCGCGGCACGAAACCGGCGTACTGGGCGCGGCCGCGAAACATCACGGCGCGCACCTGGGCGGCGTCATCCTTCAGGGTGAAATACCAATGGCCGGAACTGGCGCGCGTAAAATTCGAAATTTCGCCGCCGATCCAGGTCAGCGGAAAGGAACGCTCGAGCAGGCGCGCCACTTGCGCGTTCAGGGCGGTCACGGTGAGGACGGGCGGGGCGGCGTAAGTTGCGTCGGGTTCGAAGTTGTTCAGCATGGCGTGGTAACAAGCGGTGGAGCGGAAAGCTTATGGCATAAGCGCGGCGCGACGACAAGGGCTTTTTGTAGAGAATCGCAGCGCCTTATTTGCTGGCAGCATGGGGTGATTTGTTTTAAATTAAAGGCTTAGCGAGTGCGGGAGTGAGTTGGGCACAATGTTATCCACAAAATATGTGGGGAACTCATCCATTGGACTTGTCCACTGCCGTAAAAGCGGGCAGGGGGTGGTTTCCCGTTTGAAATCAATTGCTTAGCTTGGTGTTGCTGATCTTGCGCACATTGTTGTGCACAGTTTGTGTGTACAGAAGCGAGGGTTTCATGTGACGGGCAGGCGTTGTCCTTGACTGGCCGTGCGCTTTTACGTCGTGCGAAGAAATTGAGCGGCGCGATTTTATTCTTTGAAATCAAGGGTGTAGTCGGGAGTCAAGTGGCTTCCTCACAATCTTGTCCACAGAATGTGTGCAAAACAATGCGGTCGGCATGGTGGCGTTCGCAGGACTGTTGGCCTTGGCTGTAGCGGTGGATTGAATCCGCGTGGGTACCCATGCCCAGGCGGATCGCGTACCGCCACCCGCGAAACAACGCCGCGCCTGCCACAAAAACAAGCACGCACCTTAATGTGAATCGAATCAAGTACTTAAGCCAGCACAAGCCGGCTTGCGCACATTCTTTTCCACAGAAAGTGTGCAAAGACCCGGCCGGGCACAAACGGTCCCTGTCGAAGTCTGCTATGAGCCCCCTCCAAGCCACCTCGCGCTGTGAATAAGATCCACTGCTCAATTTCACGCCAGTAAAGCATTGTCTTTGCAAATCAATGACTTGAGGGCATCGGGATGGCCTTGCACACAATCTTGTCCACAATTTATGTGGGGAAGATGCGGTGAGCATAGGGTCATACGCCAGGTGTTGACCTGCTGCATTTTTCATCGCCAACTTAATATTGATATTTATCAATGGCTTAAGTCGTACCTATGCGCCTTGCACACAATTTTATCCACAGAAAATGTTTACAAGTCGAGAGGGCCAGCTATTCGGCGTGGGCATGATCGACTGGACGATATGCCGCGTTTTCACCCCTGCTGCATTATTGCGCAATGGAAAAATTCCCTTAATAATCAAAGGACTTTGACCCGGAGCAAGGCCTTGCGCACAATTTTATCCACAGAACTTGTGCAGAACTGCACTTGCCGCATTGCTGCCAACTTGCTACATTGCCGGATTCGTTTCTCATCCATCAGGAGTTCCCTTGTTCGCTATTCTTCAAGCCGCAGGCTGGCCCATCTGGCCATTGCTGATTGCCTCGATCGTCGCCCTGGCCTTGATCATCGAACGCTTGATTTACCTGCGCCGTGAAAAGATCTTGCCCAAGCAATTGCTTGCCGAAGTGATCCAGGTGCACCGCAACAACAAGGCGACCCCCGACATCATCAACACGCTCGAGCAGAATTCGCCGCTCGGCACCGTGCTGGCCGCCGCGCTGCGCAATGTCGACGCGCCGCGCGACGTGATGAAGGAATCGATCGAAGAAGCGGGCCGCGGCGTGGCCCACGTGCTGGAGCGTTTCCTCACCACCCTCGGCACCATCGCCTCGCTCGCGCCGCTGATGGGCCTGTTCGGCACGGTGGTCGGCATGATCGAGATTTTCGGTTCGCAGAACGCCAGCGGCGCCAATCCGGCCCAGCTCGCCCACGGTATTTCGGTGGCGCTGTATAACACCGGCTTCGGCCTGGCCATCGCCATGCCCGCCCTGGTCGCCTACCGCCACTTCCGCGCCCTGGTCGACAGCTTCATCATCGACATGGAACTGCAGGCCGTGAAATTCGTCGACGTCGTCCACGGGGCGCGCAAATGATGGATTTCCGCCGCGGCCGCAAGCGCGAGGATCCGGAGATCAACCTGATCCCCTTCATCGACGTGCTGCTGGTCGTCCTTATTTTCCTGATGGTCTCGACCACCTACAGCAAGTTCACCGAGCTGCAGATCACCTTGCCGACGGCGGACGCCGACAAGGTCGCCGACAAGCCCTTCGAGATCAATGTCACGGTCGATGCCAAGGGCAATTACACGGTCAATAACACGCCGGTCGTCTTCACCAGCGTGGGCGGCCTGGCCGACGACCTGAAGGCCGCCGCGCGCAGCGGCGCCAACGGCCAGCCGGTGAAGGATCCGGTCATCATCGTCAACGCCGACCAGTTCGCGATGCACCAGATGGTGATCAACGTGCTGGAAGCGGCGCGCGTGGCCGGCTACGACAAGCTGACCTTCGCCGCCCAGACCGGCGGCAAGAAATAAAAGGGCGTCCAGGCCGGCGCGGCGCGTCGGCCCGGTGCTCCTTTTCGTATGTCCAACAACCATTCCCTCGAATCGACCATGACGCGCGCCTGGCTGCGCCGCGGCCCGCTCGCCTGCGCGCTGTGGCCGCTGTCGCTGCTGTTCCGGGCACTCTCCGGCCTGCGCGCCGGTCTCTACCGCGCAGGGGTCCTGAAGGCGGGGCGCTTGCCGGTGCCGGTCATCGTGGTCGGCAATATCTTTATTGGTGGCACCGGCAAGACGCCGCTGACCATCTGGCTGGCGCAAGCCCTGGTCGAGGCCGGTTTCCGACCCGGCGTGATCTCGCGCGGCCATGGCGCCGACGGCGACACGCCGCGCGCCGTGACGCCCGATTCGGACACGCGCGAGGTGGGCGACGAGCCGCTCCTGATCGCACGCCGTACCGGGGTGCCGGTGGTGGTGGCGCGCAAGCGCTTCGACGCCGGCCGGGCGCTGCTGGCCGCGCATCCGGAAGTGGACGTCCTGATCACCGACGACGGCTTGCAGCACTATGCCCTGGCGCGCGACATCGAAGTGCTGCTGTTCGACGGGCGCGGCGTGGGCAATGGCTGGCTGCTGCCGGCCGGGCCGCTGCGCGAGGGGCCGGCGCGGCGGCGCGATTTCACGGTCGTCAACGCGCCCGCGATCGCGCCGGATCTGGCCGCCAGCGTGGGCGGCGCGCCGTATCGGATGCAGCTGGTGGGCGAGAGCGCCACGCAGTTGCGCGACCCGCAACAGCGGCGCGCCTTGACCGCGTTTGCCGGGCAGCGCGTGCTGGCCGCCGCCGGCATCGGCAATCCGGGCCGGTTTTTCAGCATGCTGCGCGGCGCCGGCCTCGAGTTTGCCGAGCTGCCCTTGCCCGACCACTATGATTTCCGCGACAACCCGTTTGCCGGCGTGGATGCCGATGTCATCCTGATCACGGAGAAGGATGCAGTAAAATGTGGGCAACTTGAAAACCTGAAGGACGACCCACGGCTGTGGGTGGTCCCGGTCACGGCGCGCATCGATGCCGCCCTGGCCGAACACATTGTGGAGAAATGTCGTGGACGCTCGCCTGCTTGATATCCTGGTCTGCCCGTTGTGCAAGGGACCGCTCGAATTCGACAAGAAGGCCCAGGAACTGACCTGCCGCCCGGACCGCCTGGCCTACCCGGTGCGCGACGGCATCCCGATCATGTGGGCCGACCAGGCGCGCAAGATCGAGGCGGCATGAGCTTTACAGTAATCATTCCCGCCCGCCTGGCCTCGACCCGCCTGCCGAACAAGCCGCTCGCCGACCTGGGCGGCAAACCGATGGTCGTGCGCGTGGCCGAGCGCGCCCGGGCTTCCGGCGCCGCGCGCATCATCGTCGCCACCGACCACCCGGAGATCCTGGCCGCCTGCGCCGCGCACGGGGTCGAGGCGCGCATGACGCGTGCCGAGCACCCGTCCGGCACCGACCGCATCGCCGAAGTGGCGCGCGCCATCGGGCTCGGCATGGATGAGGTCGTCGTCAACCTGCAGGGCGACGAGCCGCTGATCGACCCGGCCCTGCTGGCCGCCTGCGCCGGCCGCATCGAGGCCCGGGTCCCGATGGCGACCTGTGCCCATCCCTTGAGCGATGTGGCGGACGTGTTCAACCCGAATGTCGTGAAGGTCGTGCTCGACAAGACGGGCAGGGCGCTGTACTTCTCGCGCGCCACCATTCCCTGGCACCGCGACGCCTTCGCCGCCACCCGCGACGCCTTGCCTCCAGGCTACGCCCCGCTGCGCCATATCGGCCTGTATGCGTATAGCAACGCCTTCCTGCAAGCCTATCCCGGCCTGGCGCCGGCCCCGCTGGAACAGGTCGAGGCGCTTGAGCAGTTACGCGTGCTCTGGCATGGCTATCCGATCGCGGTCCACGTCACCGACAGCGCGCCCGAGGCCGGTGTCGATACGCCGGAAGACCTGGCCCGGGTCCGCCTGCACTACCCGTCTTGATCTGTGTGGAAATTGTTTCACAGACAGTCTGTGAGAGATCAATAAACCAATATCGCATCCGCTGTGATTGGCGTTGGGGCTTACTTTTGTGGTAAGTTTCGTACCAAGGTAGTCAGATATGCATCAAACGCAATTCTTGGCCAACACACACAAATTTCAACATCCGTCTTAGGAATTTTTCATGCGTCTCATTCTGTTAGGAGCGCCTGGCGCCGGCAAAGGCACCCAGGCTAACTTCATCAAGGAAAAATACAATATTCCGCAAATTTCCACCGGCGACATGCTGCGTGCGGCAATCAAGGCCGGCACCGAGCTGGGCCTGGCGGCAAAACAGGTAATGGACGCAGGTGGGCTGGTGTCGGACGACATCATGATCGGGCTGGTCAAGGATCGCCTGCAGGCGGCCGATTGCGCCAACGGCTATCTGTTCGACGGCTTCCCGCGCACCATCGCGCAAGCCGATGCCATGAAGGACAACGGCATCAATGTCGACTACGTGCTCGAGATCGACGTGCCGGACGAACTGATCGTCGAACGCATGAGCGGGCGCCGCTCGCACGCCGCCTCGGGCCGCGTGTACCACACCAAGTTCAATCCGCCGAAAGTGGCCGATACCGACGACCACACCGGCGAGCCGCTGGTCCAGCGCGACGACGACAAGGAAGAAACCGTCAAGAAGCGCCTCGCGGTCTACCATAACCAGACCGAAGTCCTGCTCGGCTATTACAACAACTGGGCCCAGTCGGGCCTGCCCGGCGCCCCGAAGTATCGCAAGATCACGGGCGTGGGACCAGTCGAACAAGTCCGTGACGCGGCCTTCGCCGCGCTCTCCGAGTAAGACAGCAAGCGGACAGCGATGTCCGCTTTTTTTTCGACCCGGATGAGACCATCGCCATCCGTCGCACTGTACGTTTTTATCAAAGTTTTGCAGTACGCAGTGAGTCAGACTGCTTCGCCCACAAGGCAAAGCATGCTTCTTTCAATGTGTGGTTGTGACTTGATCGAAAAACTAAAGGGGACGATATGGCTGGAAACTATCTCGCGTTTGCCGTGGCGTGCGGCGTCATCGCGGTCATCTACGGGCTCTGGGCCCGTGCCTGGATCCTCCGGCAGGACGCCGGCAACGCGCGCATGCAGGAAATCGCGCAGGCCATCCAGGAGGGCGCCTCGGCCTATCTCGGGCGCCAGTACCGCACCATCGGCATCGTCGGGCTGGTCCTGCTGGTTGCGATCTACCTGCTGCTGGGCGGGCGCACCGCGCTCGGCTTCTTCACCGGCGCCGTGCTCTCCGGCGCGTGCGGCTTCATCGGCATGAACGTCTCGGTCCGGGCCAATGTCCGCACCGCCCAGGCCGCCGTCAGCGGCATGAACCAGGCCCTCACCGTCGCCTTCAAGGGCGGCGCCATCACCGGCATGCTGGTGGTCGGCCTGGGCCTGCTGGGCGTGACCCTGTTCTACTGGTTCCTCACCAGCTCCACCGCGGGCGGCCAGACCCGCCATGCCGTCATCGAGCCGCTGATCGGGCTGGCCTTCGGCGCTTCCCTCATCTCGATCTTCGCGCGCCTGGGCGGCGGCATCTTCACCAAGGGCGCCGACGTCGGCGCCGACCTCGTCGGCAAGGTCGAGGCCGGCATTCCGGAGGACGATCCGCGCAACCCGGCCGTGATTGCCGATAACGTCGGCGACAACGTCGGCGACTGCGCCGGTATGGCGGCCGACCTGTTCGAAACCTATGTCGTGACCCTGATCGCCACCATGCTGCTGGGCGCGCTGCTGGTGGGCGGCGAGAACGGCGCGGCGATCGTCTATCCGCTGTTGCTGGGCGCGGTCTCCATCCTGGGCTCGATCGTCGGCTGCTCGATGGTGCGCCACCGCCCCGGGCGCAAGATCATGTCGGCCCTCTACACGGGCCTGTGGTGGGCCGCCGGCCTGTCGCTGCTGGGCTTTGTCGGCGTCACCTGGCTGGTCTGGCAAGACCCGGCCATGCGCACCAGCATGCTCGGCTGCGCCATCGTCGGCATCGTGCTTACCGGCCTGATGGTCTACATCACCGAGTACTACACCGGCACCGACTTCAAGCCGGTGCGCCACATCGCCCAGGCCTCGACCACCGGCCACGGCACCAACATCATCGCCGGCCTGGGCGTGTCGATGAAGTCGACCGCCTATCCGGTGCTGGTGGTCTGCATCGCCATCCTGGTCGCCTACCAGCTGGGCCAGCTGTACGGGATCGCGATCGCGGCGACCTCGATGCTGTCGATGGCCGGCATCATCGTCGCGCTCGACGCCTACGGCCCGATCACCGACAACGCCGGCGGCATCGCCGAGATGAGCGGCATGCCGGACGCGGTGCGCGCCATTACCGACCCGCTGGACGCGGTCGGCAACACCACCAAGGCCGTCACCAAGGGCTATGCGATCGGCTCGGCGGGCCTTGCCGCACTGGTGCTGTTCGCCGACTACAAGCACGCGCTCGACACGGCCGGGATGTCGCAGGCCTTCGAGCTGTCCAATCCGATGGTGATCGTCGGCCTGTTCATCGGCGGCCTGATTCCCTACCTGTTCGGCGCGATGGCGATGGAAGCGGTGGGGCGCGCCGCGGGCGCGGTCGTGGTCGAGGTACGGCGCCAGTTCCGCGACATCCCCGGCATCATGGCCGGCACCGGCAAGCCCGAGTACCACAAGGCGGTCGACATGCTGACCGCGTCGGCGATCAAGGAGATGGTGATCCCCTCGCTGCTGCCGGTGGTGGTGCCGATCGCGGTCGGCATGCTGCTGGGGCCGGCGGCGCTTGGCGGGCTCCTGATGGGCACCATCATCACCGGCCTGTTCGTCGCCATTTCGATGACCACCGGCGGCGGCGCCTGGGACAACGCCAAGAAATACATCGAGGACGGCAATTTCGGCGGCAAGGGCTCGGACACCCACAAGGCGGCCGTCACCGGCGACACCGTGGGCGACCCCTACAAGGACACCGCCGGCCCGGCCGTCAACCCGCTCATCAAGATCATCAACATCGTCGCGCTGCTGATGGTGCCGCTGCTGCCGGTGGCGGGCTGGGTCGCCGTGTCCGAACCGCAGATCGCGGCGCTGAAGTGGTCGGCCAAGCCGGCCGCCCAGCCGGCCATGCAGCCGGCCCTGGCACCGGCCAGCGCGGCGCCGCGCACGACGGTGGCGCAGCAGCCGCGTGTTGCGCTGCAGAACTGAGCGGCAAGCGCCGGCGGCCCGGCCGGCGCGTCAGCCGGCGCCGAGCGCCCGGGTCACGGCCGCGGCCAGCGAGGCGTGGTCCGAGTCGCCGTGGTACTGCTCGCCGTTGATGAAGAAGGTTGGCGTGCTGCGTGCGCCGAGGGCGCGCCCTTGTGCGGCCTGGGCGTCGACCCGGGCGCGCAGGCCGCCGTCGGCCAGGTCGCGGGCGAAGCGCTGCTGGTCCAGGCCGAGGCTGGCCGCCAGCGCGGGCAGGGCATCCTCGTCGAGCCTGTCCTGCTGTTCGAACAAGGCGTCATGCATCTCCCAGAACTTGCCCTGCGCACCGGCGGCCTCGGCGGCGACGGCGGCCGGCGCGGCGAAGGGGTGCAGATCGGTCAGCGGCAGGTGGCGGTAGACCAGCGCCAGGCGCTCGCCGTGCTGCTGCATCAGTTCGGTCAGCGCCGCATGCGCCCGCGCGCAATAGGGACACTGGAAATCCCCGTATTCCACCAGCGTGACCTGGGCCGCGCGCGCGCCGCGCAGATGGTCGTCTTCTTCGATCCTGATCGTTTCGCTCATTCATCCTCCAATAGTCGAGCCTGCTTGAACTGGCGCCCGCAACGCATACACTGTAGGGACACCTGCTGAGGAGAACATCATGGCACGCAAATACATTGACTGCCGCGAGTTTCCGAGCGACTCGAAATGCTCGGTCACGATCGCGGCGGACAGCGAGCTGGAACTGATGAGCGTGGCGGTCCAGCACGCCGTCAGCGTGCACGGCCACCAGGACACGCCGGAACTGCGCCAGCAACTCAAGCAGACGATGCGCGAAGGCCAGCCGCCGGCTTGATGCGGCCTCAGCCCGCCGCTTGCGCTTGCCGCTCTGTTCCTGCCATCACCGCCAGCAGCGTGTCGCCAAACCCGCCGCGTGCCCGCGCATCCGTGCGGGCGCTGGTGAATACGCGCGGCTGGGCGCTCCAGGCAAAACGGGCGCCGTTCGCTTCCAGGGCTTTGACCAGCAGCACATCCTCGTGGCAGGCGACCGGCGAGAAGCCGCCCGCGGCCACATAGGCGGCCGCGCTGACGCCCAGGTTGGCGCCATGGATATGGCGGTGGCCGTCGCGGTCCTGATAGGTATGCGCGAAATGCTCGCGCAAGGTCTGGGCATTCTGTCCGTGCGGCGACCAGTCGTCGACCGCCACAGAACCGCACACCACGTCGGCGTCCAGGTGCAACTGGGCGGCCAGCCAGCGCGGCGAGACGCGCGTGTCGGCGTCGGTGAAGGCGAGCCAGCGGGCGCCGTGGACCAGCAGCTGGCGCGCGCCGGCCGCGCGCGCGACGCCGACCTGGCGCGCGTCGACATCGATGCGGTCGAGCACGACGCCGGCGGCCGCGAACACGGCGCGCTGCGCTTCGACGATGGCGGCCGATCCATCGTCGCAGGCGTCGAGCACCACGCACACGCAGACCGCTTCGCCGTGCAATGCCCGGTCTCCGGCGGCGCGCAGCAGGGAAGCGAGGCAGGCGCCGAGCGTGGCCTGTTCGTTATGGGCGGGCACCGCGACGCCGATCATGCCGCCTCCGTGCTTGCGGGCAGTGCGCGCCAGGCGTCGAGCAGGAAATCGCAGTCCTGGTAGTGCACCGTGCGTTCCAGGCCGGGCAGCGCGGCGGCCATGGCATGCAGCGCCGCGGTTGGGGTGAGGCGGTCGTCGAAGTCGTGCAGCCAGTGGCACAGCACGAGTTCGCCGTCGTCCGCCAGGCTCGCCCGTGCCCGCGCCAGCAGCGCTTCCAGATCGGCGCCGTCGAAGTAGTAGCCCAGCTCGCTGATGAGGACCAGGTCGAATTGCTCGCCAACTGGCCAGTCGGCGGGCAGGCTGCGCTGTTCGATGCGGGTGCCGGCCACGTCGCCGACCCGCTTGCGCGCCGCCGCCACCGCGCTGGCCGCGCCGTCGCAGGCCAGCAGACGTTCGCAGCGTGGCGCCAGGCAGGCCGTCATCTCGCCGTTGCCGCAACCGGGCTCGAAGGCGCCGCGGTAGCGCGGCTGGCCCAGGCAGGCCAGCACGAGTGCGCGCTTGCGCTGCTCGTACCAGCGCTCGCGCACCTGCCAGGGGTCCTCGCTGGCGGCGTACAGCGCTTCAAAATGCCGCAGGGATCGGGTCGGGGTCATGGAAATACAGTTCGAAAGGATGGAGAAGGCGCTCGATGGCTTGCGCCGACAGCACCGGCGCCGCACCTTGCGCGGCGTCGGCGATCGTCTGGCTGTCGAAACAGCGCAGGGCGGCGCGTTTGTTCTCGAGCATGGCGGGCGTCAAGGGCAGCTTGCGCGCGCGCGCCAGCGGCATGGCGCCGTCCCCGGGCGCGCTCCAGTGCCAGCCCCAGACCGGTGCCTCGAGCAGGGTGGCGCCGCATCCGGCCGCGGCCAGGGCGCAGGCGCGGGCACAGGCTTCGTGGTCGGGGTGGGCGTCGTAGCGCCAGGTGGTCACGACCAAGTCGCCCGGCATCAGGAGCGCGGCCAGGCGTGCGCCCAGCATGTGCTCGCAGGCGCTGACGCCGCCGTCGGGCAAGCCCAGGCGCAGCAATGCGGGCCGGTCAATGCCGAGGCAGGCCAGCGCCGCCAGGGTTTCGCGCGGACGCTGGGCGCGCAGGCGCGCTTCGGGCCATGCGCTGGAACCGGGATGGCTGGCTTCGCCGTCCGTCACCGCGACCAGCAATTGCGGCACGCCATGCGCCGCCGCCGTTTGCAGCAAGCCGCCGCAGGCGAGGATTTCGTCGTCCGGGTGGGGCGCGACCACCACCACCCGCGCGGCCGCGGCCAGGAAATGTTCGCCTGCCACGGCCGGCACCGCGCGCAACCGCGGGTCGTCGCGCCAGGCCTGGGCCGGGGTGCCGGCGCCGGCGATGCGGCGGGTGGCGATCAGAGTGTCCATGGCACCGACCCGGCGCCGGCGACGACGCGCCCGACCGTTTCCAGGTCGCGCTCGGCATGGCTTTGGCGCATGAATACCGGCAAATCCGCGAACAGGGTCGCGATGACCGGGTCCTTGCACAGGGGACCGGCGCCGAGCGCCTTGCCGGTGGCGGCCAGGGTGGCCGTGGCCGCCGCTTCCACCGACAGGCGCACCGACAGCGCCGCCAGCATCGCATTGGCCGTGGGCGCGCGGTCGATCGCCGCCGCCGCTTCGCGCATCAGCGCCGCGCTGGCGCCAAGGGCGACCGTCACGTCGCCCAGTTGCGCCAGCCGGTGCGCGTCCATCTGCCCGGCCGCGCGCGCGCGCAAGGCGTCGGCCAGGCGCGTCGCGGCGCCATACCAGCAGGCGGCGACGCCGGCGCCGCCCTGCCAGAAGCCGGCCCGCGCGACATAAAAGCCCGGTGCGCCCAGCTGCGTGGCGGGAACCCGGTCGAACAGCACGTCGACGCTGCGTGAGCCGCGCATGCCGACCGCATGCCAGCCTTCGTCGGTGACGCGCACGCCTTGTTGGCCCAGTTCGACCGCCGCCAGCACGGCTTCGCCATCCTCGTTCCAGCAACTGACCACGGCGTGCGACAGCGCATGCGCGCCCGAGCACCAGGCTTTTCGGCCGCCGAGCGTGACACGGCCATCCGGTTCGGTATGCAGCAAGAGGCGCGCGTCCGGCGGCTCGGCGCACCAGGTGCCCCACAGGGCATCGCGCCTACCGATGGCCGCGCCCGCTTCATGCAGGATGGCGAGCGCGTCGGTATGTCCCTCGAATAGTTTCGCCAGACTGAGGTCGTGGGCACCGACGGCGGCCAGCGCGCGCCAGCGGGCCAGCGTTGCCCCTTGCCCCGGGAAGGGCAGGCGATCGAGCCCGGCGGCCACCAGTTGACGCAGGGCCGCGCCGGCTTGCACGCCAGCCAGGCCGGCCAGCCGCGCCTGCAGGTCTGTATGTTCCATGGGTGACGAATAGTTGCAAAAAATGCAGCGTAACATGTTCGTCGCGAAGCGTTTTCTAGCGTGCGCGGGTCTGCTGCGGCCGCCAGGTGCTCCACAGGATCAGCCACAGCAGGGCCGCCTGGACCGGCAAGCGCAGCCACAGCGCCCAGAGCGGCACCGGGAACAATTCGGGCCGTTGCAGCATATAGATATGGGCGGGCGTGACCGCCAGCGTCAGCAGGAAGAGCCCGATACCGGCCGGCCTGCGCGTCGCCGCCAACAGGATGCCGAGCGCGCCCAGCAGTTCGAAGACCCCGCTGACCAGCACCGCCGCCACCGGCCAGGGCATCCAGGGCGGCACGATGCGCGCCTCGATATCGGTCGCCACGAAGTGCATGATGCCGCCGATGAAGAACCAGAGAAAGACGAGCGCCAGCCCGGCGCGCTGGCCGCGGCTGGGCTGGTGGGCTGACCAGGAGAGGGTGGTTGCGTGTGGCTGCATCCGTCCATCATGGCATGGCGGGCTCGTCGGTGCCGCGAGATTGACGCATCAGGGCACGCTCAAAACACGCATAGCTTGTTCGCTTCCGCCCGCAGCGAGGCGCGGAAATCCGGGTGCGCGATGGCGATCAGTTCCTGCGCGCGCTGCTTGGCCGACTTGCCGCGTAGCTGGGCCACGCCGTATTCGGTGACGACATAGTTGACGTCGTTCTTGCTGGTGGTGGCATGGGTGCCGGGGGTGAGCATCGGCACGATGCGCGAGAGGGTGCCGTCCTTGGCGGTCGAGGGCAGCACGATGAAGGATTTGCCGCCGCGCGAACGGTTCGCCGCGCGCACGAAGTCGACCTGGCCGCCGGTGCCGGAATAGGGCAGGTGGGCAATGCTTTCGCTGCCGCACTGGCCGAGCAGGTCGACTTGCAGGCTGGCATTGATCGAGATGAGCTTGTCGTTCTGGCCGGCGATATACGGGTCGTTGGTGAAGTTCGAGGGATGCATCTCGATCATCGGATTCTGATGCATGAATGTGTACAGGCGGCGCGAGCCGAGTGCGAAGGTGGCCACCATCTTTCCCGGCAGCAGGGTTTTCTTGCGGTTCGTGATCGCGCCGCTTTCCACCAGGGTCAGGATGCCGTCGCCGATCATCTCGGTGTGCACGCCCAGGTCCCGCTTGTGGGTCAATTGCATGACCACCGCGTCCGGAATCCCGCCATAGCCGATCTGCAGGGTCGAGCCGTCCTCGATCATTTCGGCGACCATCTTGCCGATGGCTTCCTGCACCGGGCCGATGGTGGGCAGGCCGACTTCGAGGATCGCGTCCTTGCTTTCGACCAGGCTGGTGACCTGGGAAATATGGACGTGGCATTGTCCATGCGCGAAGGGCACGTTCGGATTGACCTCCAGCACCACGACGCGCGCCCGGGCGACGGCGGCCATCGTGTAATCGGTGCCCAGGCTGAGCGCGAAATACCCTTGCGCGTTCATCGAGGACGCCATCGCGAAGACGACGTCGGCCGGCATCAGGCCGCGCTCGATCAGGGTCGGGATTTCAGAGAAATAGTTCGGGATGAAATCGCACCAGCCACCCTGGCCGCTGGCGCGCGAGGCGCCGCCGAAAAACAGGGCGGCGTGGCGCACGTGCTGCGCCGTGTCCTGGTCAAAATAGCCGTACTTGCGCATGGCCAGGATTTGCGCGACGCGGATGCCGCGCCAGCGCGTGCGCTGGTCCGACAAGGCCGTCAGCAGGGTGGGCGGTTCGCCGACGCCGGTCGGCACGATGATCATGTCGTCGTCGCGCAGGTGCGCCAGCGCATCCACGGCGCTGCCGCGTTTTGCCTCGTATAGTTGGTGTATCGTCTGCATTGCCGTCTCCGAAGTCCAGGTTGTCGCCACGCCTCGTCCGGGCGTATGAAGGCTAGCCTAGCGCGCCAAACTGACGTGGACATGACACGCGCGCCATTGCCCGGCATGGCGGCCGATAATTGGGCCATTGGCCAAGCGGCCCGCAGGAGGCGAACATGAAGCGCAAACAACATTCGACACCGCTGCGCGTGGCGCAGGTCGCGCTGGCGCTGCTGGTCGCCCTCGCGGCCAGCACGGCGGCAGGGCAAACCCGGAGCGCCGCCGTGCCGCCGGCCGCGCCCGGTCCCAGCTACGGCCCGGTGCTGCACCCGCAGCCGGTCACCGCCGAGCCCGGCCTCGCGCCCGCGCCGGCTGCCGCTCCGCTGCCGCAAGCAATGGGGCCGGCGACACTTGCGCCGCGCAAGGACGGCAAGCCGCCCGCCCGGCGCATGGGGCGCCACTCGGCCCCGCAGCGCGTCGATCCGGTGCCGCTGGTCGGGGCCGGCCCCTTCCTGCCGCCGGCGGCGCCGCCCCCGCCCCAGCCGGTGGCGCTGGTTCCCGGCCCGGCCCAGATCAACAGCTGCCTGGGCGGCAGCTGCACCGACACCAGCGGCGCGACCTACAATACGGGCGTCGGCAACGCCGCCGTGAATGGCCAGGGCCGGCTGTGTACGCGCAGCGGGAATACGATGCAATGCTTCTGATGGCCAGCCTTTTGCGGTCAACCTGGTTTTTCTCGTCAAAAATTCGCTACAATCGCGCAGGTTGACGTTAACGTAAACGTCAAAAAGAACGAGATAAGGGAAAACCATGCAAATTCAGAACAATGTGTTCATCATCACCGGCGGCGCGTCGGGCCTGGGAGCGGCCACCGCGCGCATGATCACGGAAGCGGGCGGCAAGGTCGTGCTGGCCGACGTGCAGGTCGAGGCCGGCACCGCGCTGGCGCTTGAACTGGGCGGCCAGTTCGTCAAGTGCGACGTCACCTCGGAAGAAGACGGCAAGGCGGTCGTTGCCGCCGCCGTGGCAATGGGCACGCTGCGCGGCCTGGTCAACTGCGCCGGTGTGGCGCCGGCCGTGAAAACCGTCGGCAAAGATGGTCCGCATCCGCTGGACGTGTTCCAGCGCGCCGTGAACATCAACCTGGTCGGTACCTTCAACATGGCGCGCCTGGCGGCCGAAGCGATGGGCACGAGCGAGGGCGCGGAATACGGCGAGCGCGGCGTCATCATCAATACCGCCTCGGTCGCGGCCTACGACGGCCAGATCGGCCAGGCGGCCTACGGCTCCTCGAAAGCGGCCGTGGTCGGCCTGACGCTGCCGATGGCGCGCGACCTGGCACGCAGCGGCATCCGCGTGATGACGATTGCCCCCGGCATCTTCGAGACCCCGATGCTGATGGGCATGCCACAGGAAGTGCGCGATTCGTTGGGCAAGATGGTGCCGTTCCCACCGCGCCTGGGCATGCCGAAGGAATACGCCCACCTGGCGAAAGCGATCATCGAAAACGTCATGCTCAACGGCGAAACGATCCGCCTTGATGGCGCGATCCGTATGCAGCCGAAATAATTGACTGACTGAACCGTTCGACAATTTGATGTAGGATGCCAACGGTATCGGGCGTGCGACCCATCGCACGCCCGTTTTGCTTTTGGAGATTCAATGATCAAGTTCAAGATGCTCGCCTGCGCGGCGGCACTGTTGGCGCTCGGCCCCCTGTCCACCACCGCATTCGCCCAGAAGGTCGGGCAGGACGCCGCCCAGCGCGCCCCCGAAATCGCGACCGGTTATGCCGAGAAGGCCGGCTGGGCCGCCCGCAAGTACATGGTGGCCGCGGCCAATCCGCTCGCGGTCGAGGCCGGCTACGAGATCCTGAAAAAAGGCGGCACCGCGATCGATGCCGCGATTGCCACCCAACTGGTGCTGACCCTGGTCGAGCCGCAAAGTTCGGGCATCGGCGGCGGTGCCTTCCTGATGCATTACGACGGCAAGAAGGTGCAAGCCTTCGACGGCCGCGAAACGGCCCCGATGGCGGCCGACGAGCACCTGTTCCAGAATCCCGACGGCACCCCGGTGTCGCGCACGGCCGGCGTGGTCGGCGGACGTTCGGTCGGTGCGCCGGGCGTGCTGCGCATGCTCGAGCTGGCGCACAAGCAGCACGGCAAGCTGCCCTGGAAAGCCCTGTTCGTCCCCGCGATCCGCTTGTCCGAACGCGGCTTCGCGGTCAGCCCGCGCCTGAACGGCTTGCTGACCTGGGACGCCCACATCCGCAAGGACCCCACCGCGGCAGCCTATTTCTACGATCCGGCCGGCAATGCCTGGCCGGTGGGACATATCCTGAAAAACCCCGCGCTGGCCAACACCCTGCGCGAGATTTCGCGCGGCGGTGCCGACGCCTTTTATAAGGGCCATATCGCGCGCGATATCGCGGCCAAGGTCAAGGCTCACCCGACCAATCCGGGTCTGTTGACGGCCAGGGATATCGCCGACTACCGGCCCAAGGACCGCACGCCGGTCTGCAGCGATTACCGCAGCTATACCGTGTGCGGAATGCCGCCGCCGTCCTCGGGCGGGATCGCGGTGGCCCAAATGCTGGGCATGTTCGAAACGCGCGACATGGCGCGGCTGGCGCCGACCGACGGTGTGCCGGGGCCGGACGCGGTCCACCTGTTTTCGGAAGTCGGGCGCCTCGCCTATGCCGACCGCAACCGCTACGCCGCCGACACCGATTTCGTCCCGCTGCCCGGGCGCGGCTTGCCGGGCCTGATCGACAAGACCTACCTGGCACAGCGCGCGGCGCTGGTCGGCGAGCGCTCGATGGGCGAAGCGCCGGCCGGCAATCCGCTCGGTCCGAATGTCGCCTGGGGTCGCGACAACGCCATCGAGACACCCTCGACCTCGCACCTGGTCGTGGTCGACAGCCACGGCGCCGGCCTGTCGATGACGACGACCGTCGAGGACGCCTTCGGCTCGCGCCAGATGGTCGACGGCTTTATCCTGAATAACCAGCTGACCGATTTCTCCTTCGATTCGAAGGATGCCGACGGCCCCGTCGCGAACCGGGTCGAGGCGGGCAAGCGTCCGCGCAGCGCCATGTCGCCGACCGTCGTGTTCGACAAGAAGAGCGGGAAACTGGTGCTGGCGGTCGGTTCGCCCGGCGGGCCCGCGATCATCAATTACGTGGCCAAGGTGCTGGTCGGCACCCTCGACTGGGGCTTGAACGTGCAGCAGGCGATCGCGCTCCCGAATTTCGGCAGCCGCAACGGTCCGACCGAGCTGGAAGCGGGGCGGTTCCCGCCGGCGACCATCGACGCACTCAAGGCGCGCGGCCATGCGGTACGCCAGAGCGAGCAGAATTCCGGCCTGCACGGCATCATGCGCATGTCGATTCATGGCCAGCCATGGTGGTTCGGTGGTGCGGACCCGCGACGCGAAGGGGTCGCAAAAGGCGATTAGTAGTAGCTTTGTAGCAACAATTTCCCTCAGGTTCCTCTTTGTTTGTTATCTTTACGACGTGGACCGTCAACCAACATTCTCTCAGCGCGCCGCCGGCCATCCGCCGCCGGCGCCCTCCAACCCCCCGCGAGGGAGGGGCGCGCGTGCCAGCACGCGTTCGCGCACCGCATGAGGGCGCTGCTACTGGTCTTGCTGCTGGCGCTGGCCGGCTGGCGCGCCGCGCCGGCCATGGCCGCACCCTTGCCGACCCTGCGGTTCGAACACTTGAGCGTCGAGGACGGCCTGGCCCAGGAAACCGTACTGGCGGTGGCCCAGGACCGCGACGGTTTCATGTGGTTCGGCACCCAGAACGGCCTGTCGCGCTTCGACGGCTACCGCTTCGTCAATTTCCGCAACGTCGTCGGCGACCCGACTACCCTGGGCAGTAACTACATCCGCGTGCTGCACGTGGACCGCCGGGGCCGCCTGTGGGTCGGTACCGACGGCGGCCTGGCCCTGTACGACGCCTCGGTCCAGGCGTTTCGCCAATTCCTGCCGACCGACGAATCGACGCGGCGCGGCAACGGCAACCGCCACGTGCATGCCATCGTCGACGACGGCAAGGACGGGCTCTGGCTCGGCACCGGCGACGGCTTGCAGCACTTCGACATCGCCAGCGGGCGCTTCACGACCTGGCACAGCGTCGCCGGCGACACCGACAGCCTGGCCAACGACGAAATCAACGCGCTCGCCGTCGACAAGCGCGGGCGCCTCTGGATCGGCACCGGCGCCGGTATCGACAGCTTCGAGCCGTCCCTGCTGCGCTTCGAGCACCACCCCTTGTCTTCCAGGCGGCGCGAAGCGGTGCAGGCGCTGCTGATCGACGCCAGCGACAATCTCTGGATCGGCCTGCTCGACAATGGCGTCGAACGCATGCCGCTCGGGGCGGCGGGCGCCGCGCCGCGCAGCTATGGCCCGGCCGAAGGCATTCCCCGCGCCTGGATCTCGACGCTCTACGATGACGGCAAGGGCCAGGTCTGGGTCGGCGGGCACGACGAGGGCCTGTACCGCTGGGACGCCGCGCGCGACCGTTTCGAAGCCTACCGCCGCGTCGTCACCGACAAGAACAGCCTGGCGGACGACCACATCGCGGCCCTGTTCCGCGACCGGGTCGGCACCTTCTGGGTCGGCACCTGGTATGGCGGCGTCTCGCGTGTCGATCTCGGCAGCGGCGGCTTCGCGCGCATCCTGCGCGAGCACGACGGCCCCGGCAAGCCGGCGGACAACCGCGTGCGCGCCATCGACAACGACGGCAGCGGCCATCTGTGGCTGGCCAGCGGGAATACCCTGCAGCTCTACGATCCAGCGAAAAGCGGCATCGACGCCTACCGCATCTGGCGCCACGAGCCGGGCAACCCGAACAGCCTGATCGACACCTCGGTGAACGCCGTCGTGCGCGACCGCGACGGCATCGTCTGGGTCGGCGGACGCACCGGGATCACCCGCTTCGATCTCGCCACGGGACGCTTCACGCGCCGGATACTGGTCGAAGGCGACAGCAACGCCAACGCCAACAACGTGCGCGCGCTGGCGCTGGCGCGCGACGGCGCGGTCTGGATCGCCACCCGCGGCGGCCTGCACCGCCTGGAGCCGCGCACGGGCGCGCTCGACACCTACCGCCACGACCCGGAGCGCCAGGCCAGCCTGGCCGACAACGTGGTGCGCCCGGTGCTGGAAGACCGGCACGGCCGGCTCTGGGTCGGCACCTTCAACGGCCTCGACCTGCTGGACCGGGTGAATAAACGGTTCCGCCATTTCCGCCACGACGCCTTCGACCCGGCCAGTATCAGCCACGACGAGGTCCACTCCTTGCTTGAGGACCGCGCCGGGAACGTCTGGATCGGCACCGCGGGTGGCCTGAACAAGATGGTCACGGCCGCCGACGGCTCGGTCAGTTTCGTGCGCTACACGACGCGCGACGGCCTGGTCGACGATGCGGTGGCGGCGGTGCTGGAAGACGCCGACGGGGTGATCTGGGTCAGCACCAACAACGGCTTGTCGCGTTTCGATCCGGTCCGCAAGAGCTGGCGCAGCTATACCGCGGCCGACGGCACCACCGACGGCGCCTTTTTCGACGGCTCGGCCGCGCGCGCGCTTGATGGCACCCTGTATTTCGGCAGCTTCAACGGCATCACGGCCTTCGATCCGCATGCGCTGCGCTATAACCTTATCGCCCCGCGCGCGGTCATCACCGGCATCCAGATCTTCAACCGGCCAATACAGCAGGCCTATCCGGGCCTGCTGGCCGGTCCCGTGGAAAGCGCGCGCGCGATCACGCTGTCCTCGCAACACTCGGTGTTCTCGCTCGAATTCTCGGCCTTGCACTACGCCGCGCCGCGCCGCAACCGCTTCGCCTACAAGCTCGAGGGTTTCGACCAGGGCTGGGTCAACGCCGATGCCGAAAAGCGCTTTGCCACCTATACCAATCTCGATGCGGGGCGCTACGTGTTCCGGGTGCGCGCCGCCAACAAGGACGGCGTCTGGAGCGAGACCCCGGCCACGCTCGCCATCACCATCGAGCCGCCCATCTGGGGCACATGGTGGTTCCGCGCGGGTAGCGTGCTGCTGTTGCTGGGCGCCTCCTACGGCGGCTATGCGCTGCGCGTGCGCCGCCTGTCGCGCCAGAAGGCGCGCCTCGAGCGCCTGGTCGGCGAGCGAACCGAGGAAATCGCCTTGCAAAACAGCCTGCTGGAGCGCCAGACGTACGAGTTGCGCGAACGCGAACGCGAGGTGCGGCGCAACACGGACGAACTGGCCGACGCCAACCGTGCCCTCTACGAAAACGAACAGCGGCTGCAGCTGGCCAAGCAGCGCGCCGAGGACGCGGCGCGCCAGAAGTCGGAGTTCCTGGCCAATATGAGCCACGAGATGCGCACGCCGCTGGCCGGGGTGATCGGCATGCTCGGCTTCGCGCTGCGCGACGGCGGCGTGCGCGAAAACACGCGCGAGCAGATCGCGCGCGGCCGCGCCAACGCCGAGTCGCTGCTGGCGATCATCAACGACCTGCTCGATTTTTCCAAGATCGAAGCCGGCAAGCTCACCATCGAGAACATCGACTTCGCGCTCGATGCGGCGATCGGCAACGTGGTCGGCCTGTTCGGCGAGCAGGCGGCCGCGCACAGCGTCGGCTTCGCGATCGACCTGGCCGACAACCTGCCGCGCTTCGTGGTGGGCGACCCGACGCGCCTGCGCCAGGTGCTGATCAATCTCGTCGGCAATGCCTTCAAGTTCACGCCGAGCGGGCAGGTGAGCTTGCGGGTGGAACGCCGGGCCGCCGACCAGACCCCGGGCACGCAGCACATGATTCGGTTTTCGGTACAGGACACCGGCATCGGCATCGCTGCCGCCGCGCTGCCGCGCCTGTTCCAGAAGTTCGAACAGGCCGACACGACCACCACCCGCCGCTACGGCGGCACCGGCCTGGGCCTGGCGATCTGCCGCCAGCTGGTGGAATTGATGGGTGGCACGATCGGCGTGAAGAGCGAGCAGGGCAAGGGCAGTACCTTCAGCTTCGTGCTGCCGCTGCCGGACGGCATCGAGCCGCCGACAGTCGAGCACGCACCGCGCACGCCGCACACCCACCGCCTGCGTGTGCTGTGCGCCGAGGACTTTGCCACCAACCAGATCATCGCCCGCATGATGGTCGAGGAAATGGGCCACCAGATCGAAGTCGTCGAGAACGGCGCCCTGGCCGTGGCGGCCTGCGCGCGTACCCGTTTCGACATCGTCCTGATGGACGGCCGCATGCCGGAAATCGACGGCGCCACCGCCACGCGCCTGATCCGCGCCGGCGGCACGCTCGACGCGCCGGTGCTCGACCAGCACCTGATGATCGTCGCGCTCACCGCCAACGCCAGCGATGAGGACCGCGACCGCTACCTGGCCTGCGGCATGGATGGCTTCCTCGCCAAGCCGATCGACGAGGCCGAACTGCACTATCAATTGAGCCGGGCCATCGAGCGCCAGTTGCAGCGCGGCGTCGAGCTGCCCTTGATGAGCGCGGCCGGCCCGACGACGGCCGAACTGGACGCCATGTTCGGGGTCGCCGACCTGGTCGCGCCGCCGGCGGCGCCGGATGACCGCGGCGCAATCTTGCAGGCGCGTATGCGCGCCGCCTTCGCCGCCGACCTGCCGCGCCGCCGCGCCGAACTGCGCTGCGCCCTGGACGAGGGCGATGCCGACGCCCTGTCGCGCGTGCTGCACGGGCTGCGCGGCAGCGCGGCTCACCTCGGCGCGCTCGAGCTTGCCGCGCTGTGCGCAACGCTAGAAGCGGCTGCCGAGCGCGGCATCGCCGCCGAGGCCCAGGCCGCGCTGCCGCGGCTGGACGCCTTGCTCGAACCGTTTGAACGGCTTCCCGCCTGATCCGGAGAAGCATCGTATAATGTTCTTTTTAGCAACAAAATGGATGAGACGCCGATGAAGGTGCTGGTGGTGGATGACGATGTCGTGTCGCGCATGATGCTGATGCATCTGGTCGACAATTGCGGCAACTACGAGATCCTGGAAGCCGAGGATGGCGCCGACGCCTGGCGCCAGCTGCAAGCCGGACTGCGCCCGGCGATCGTCTTTTGCGACCTGCGCATGCCCCACTTGTCGGGCACCGAATTGCTGACGCGCGTGCGCGCCGCACCGGAGCTGGCCGGCCTGCCTTTCGTGCTGGTATCGGCCGCCAACGACAGCGCGACGATGGGCGAAGCCGACGCCCTCGGCGCGAACGGCTATGTGATCAAGCCGTTCCGGATCGAAGGCTTGCGCCCGCACCTGATGGCCCTGGACAGCGACGAGCTGCCTGGCGCCAGCGCGCGGCGCCTCGGCATCGACGATGCGCGCCTGGCGCTCTACCTGGGCGGGCTCGAGCGGCAGCTGCTCGACGCCGCCGCCGGCATCGAGGCCGCCCTGGCGCAAGGCGACACGCGCAACGCGCTCGAGCGTCTCGGTCGCTTGCGCGAAGGCTGCGTCATGCTGGGCCTGCGCAGCGCGGCGACCGGGCTGGCGCATGCGGAAGCGGCGCCGCTCGCGGTGCCGGTGGCGCAAGCGCTGCTTGCCGCGCGCGCGGCGGTGGCGCGCCAGGCGGCGCTGCTTTCAGGCGTCGCCGCTGCTTGACGCGGCCGGCGCGCGCCAGGTGAACACGCGGTACAGGTACCAGGCCAGCATGGCGCCCAGCACCACCTTCGAGACCGGATCGACATACTTCGCCACATCCGTATAGTTCTTCTCGAGCAGGAAGCCGGCCGCCGTCAGCACACCGGTCCAGGCCAGCGAGCCGATGCCGGAATACAGCAGGAACTGCCCGAGCGGCATGTTGCCCAAGCCTGCGGGAATGGAAATCAGGGTCCGCACCGCCGGAATCAGGCGGCCGAACAAGACCGTCTTGCGTCCATGGCGTGTGAATGCGGCCAGTGCCGTGTCGATGTCATCCGATGAAACCGTCAGCCAGCGCGCATGCCTTTCGGCCAGGCCCTTGAGGCGCTTGCAGCCGTAGATTTTTGCCGCGTAATACCAGGGCAGGGCACCCGCCACCGAACCGGCCGTGCCGGCCAACAGCACCCCCACCAGATTGAGCTCACCGCGCGCGACGACGAAGCCGGCGAAGGGCATGATCATTTCGGAGGGAATCGGCGGAAAGATATTCTCCAGCGCCATCAGCCCGAACACGCCGAGATAGCCGCTCGTTTCGAGGAACTTGGTGATGAATTCGAACATCGCGCACTCCAGGCAGGCTCGGGAGTGGGGATGATAGCGTGGATGACGGATGGGCAACGCACGGACGGGACAGCGGTAGCGCTGTTGTAGAACGGGGTGGTCCCCCGGACTGGGCTCGACGAGCCTCTGCAATCCCGCATGGGCGCTTTATTTGGCTGAGCGTCGTCAGTCGAATACCAACAAAAAGTACCAACAACCGCAGCCGCTGGTTAAGTTCTTGCAATCGGATGTTTTGAGTCCCCGGTCTGTGCAGTCGCGCGGCCACGCTACAAGCATGAACAAGCTCGAGCTTGTCTGATGTCAAGGATATTGTCGTTCCGAGTGCATACCATTGATTTTTGGAATGTCTTGCGAAGACACATATATCGGAGGCCGAATGCTCATTGCCGCCCTATTTCGTCATCGGGTTATAGCAGTCTCAACGGCGGCTAAATGAAGCTCAAGGACCTGATCGAAGAATTTACTGGCCTGACCGAGTCGAATCGCCCGCTCCGTATGCGGCTTTCGCAAGGACAGCAAGCGTTCAGCGACGTCCTGCTGGTCAAGCGTGTCAGCGGAACCGAAACACTGTGTGGCGGACTGGAATACCGGCTCCTGTGCGTGTCGACACGTGCCAATCTCCCTCTGAAGGAGTTCATCGCACTGCCGGCCGAGCTGCAGTTCGTGACAGACCGCGGCAACATGCGCGCGGTGTGCGGCATTGTCGCGCAAGCGGCTGCCGGCCAGAGCGATGGTGGCTTGGCCACTTATGAACTGGTGCTGCGCGATGCACTGGCGTTGATGGAGCGGTGCACCAGTACCCGGATCTTCCGCAACATGAACGAACTGGACATCACTCAGGTCATTGTGGACGAGTGGCGCCAGAACAATCCGGTGCTGGCCGGGGCATTCGACGTGGACTGGTCGCATGTGAAAGGCAGCTTCCCGGCCCGCGAATTCACCATGCAGCACAACGAGTCCGATGCCGACTTCTTGCGCCGCTTGTGGAAACGACGCGGCATCGCGTGGTTCATGCGCCCAGGGCTTGCCAGCGAATCACAGGGTGAGGATATGCCGGCACACACCTTGGTGCTGTTCAACGACGGCTTCACGCTGCCGCAAAATGCCGCCGGCGTGGTGCGCTACCACCGGGACAATGGTACCGAGCAAAGCGATACCATCTTCGCATGGACTCCGGTCCGCAAGCTCGTTCCAGGCAATCTCAACCGTCTCAGCTGGGACTACCTGCAGGGCCGGCCGATGACAGCGAATACGCCGTCTTGTATCGACCAGGGCGCGACCGGTAACCGTTTCGCACGCGGTCTCGATGACTACCTGATCGACGTGCCGCATGCTGGGGAGGACGGCGACGATTACCGCGATCTTGGCGAACTGCGCATGAAGCGCCATGAGTACGACTCCAAGTGCTTTTATGGCGAAGGAAGTGTGCGCGCGCTTTGTATCGGGGAATGGATCGCCTTGAGCGGCCATCCGGATATTGACACCCATTCGCTGCAGGAACGGGAATTTGTCGTCACGCGCCTGGAGGTCGATGCGGAGAACAACCTGCCGAAGACACTCGACGATCGGATACAGCGCCTGTTTGCACTCAACCGGTGGCATGAGGCCCATTTTGACAACGGTCTGCGCCAGGCTAGCGCCGAACGCGGCATGCGCTACACCAACCGATTCGCCTGCGTTCGCCGCAGCATTCCTATCGTGCCGGCATTCGATCCGCGTACCGATCTGCCGCGTCCGCAGCTGCAAAGTGCGATCGTCGTCGGTCCGCCCGGAGAAGAAGTGCATTGCGATGAATACGGGCGGGTCAAGGTACGCTTTCCCGGCACCAGGGTCGAAGACCACGAGCATGCGCAAGGCGCCGGTGCCAGCGGCAGCGACCGGGACTCCGCCTGGATACGGGTCGCCAGCACCTGGGCCAGCAATCAGTGGGGGACGATCACACTGCCCCGCGTCGGCGATGAGGTCCTGGTTGGCTTCCTCGGTGGCGATCCGGATAAGCCGATCATCGTTGGGCAAGTCTACGGGCGCATGGCGCCGCCGCCTGCGTTCAGTCATGCAGGAGCGCTGCCTGGAAACCGGTATGTGGCCGGCATCAAGAGCAAGGAGGCCGGCGGCAACCGCTACAACCAGTTGCGGTTGGATGACACGGCGGGCCAGATCAATGCACAGCTGTCGTCCCAGCACGGTCACAGCGAGTTGAACCTGGGGTGGCTAAGCCACCCGCGCAAGGACGGCACGGGCGAGGCGCGCGGCGAAGGCGCGGAGCTGCGCAGCGACCATGCCGTCGCGCTCCGGGGCGCGCAAGGCGTCTTGATCAGCGCCGCCGCGCGCCAGAACGCGAGCGGAAAACAACTGGATCGAAGCGAGCTTCTTGGCCTGGCCGAGGCCTTGCAGGGACTGCAGAAGCAACTGGCTGAACTGGCGTCGACGCATCACGCGGACAGTACCGACGACAAGGAGCTCGAACAACTGATCGGCTACCTGAAGCAGTGGGAAGCCGGCAGCAATACCGAAAAGGACGGCGCCGGCGGCCAACCCGTCGTAGCGCTGTCCGCGCCCGCCGGCATCGCCATGACCAGCCAGGACAACGTTGCGATCGGCGCGCAGACGCATATCGATGTGCTCAGCATCGGCAATACCCAGCTGTCGGTCGGCAGGAAACTGCTGGCGCGCGTTTCGGAAAGCATCAGCCTGTTTGCACACCGACTCGGCATCAAACTGATTGCCGCCAGTGGCAAGCTCGAATTGCAGACACACGGCGACGATATCGAGCTCACTTCCTCCAAACGCATCGTCCTGACTGCCACCGACGAGATCGTGCTGCAGGCGCCCAAGGTCCGCTTCGTGGCGCAGGGTGCGCAGGTGGATATCGGCGGCGGCGTTATCACTCAGCAGAGCAGCGGCGAACACACCATCAAATCGTCGAAATTCGCACATGTCGGACCCGGAGACGGCAGCCCGGCCACGGTGACGCCGCCCAAGAGCGAAGCGCAGCACGACCAGCAGACCGTGCTGCGCTGGATCGGCACCGACGAGCCGATGAAGAACCAGCGCTATCGCATCACCACTGAAGACGGCCGGACGTTCGAGGGACGGACCGACGCGAACGGGCTGACCGAGCGTTTTAGCAGCGCCATTTCGTTTGGTCGCTACAGCATCGAGGCGCTGGACGACTGATACACCATTGGGAGCATGTGATGACGACTGCCGAACATCCTTTGCCTGCGCAACATGATGCCGGCGCCGCCCGCAAAGCCGAAGGGTTTGCGACACCGAAGCAGGACAAGAAGCCGCAGTGTGCACGGATGCTGCCGAAGCGGGTGTTGCCGGTTATTTTTCTGCCCGGCATCATGGGATCGAATTTGCGGATGAGCGCCGAGCGGCAGAAAGAGTTGAAGCAGAGCGACAATATTGCTTGGCGGCCGGATTCGCTGGGGGCGTCGAACATCAGCAAGAACGCGAAAAGCCTGCCGCGTGAACGGCAACTGCGGCTGGATCCGCTGCAAACGACGGTCGATATCTACGATCCTTCCGGGCCGCCTGACGTCACCGGCGATGGACGGCATGGCAATGTTACCCTGGGGGAGAACTTTACTTCTCCTCTATTGATGAGCGACCCGGCGACCATGCCGAGCGCGCGTACTGCCGTCCAGAAGGCCCGGGCGCGCGGCTGGGGCGAAGTATTTTTCAAGAGTTACGGCGTTTTGCTGCAGCACCTGGAATCTCGCCTGAACAACACTTTCGCCGATGGCAAAATGCGGCCCGAGTGGCGCGATGTGGTTGGCGTCGATCCACAGGTATGGAGGTCCGACCCCAGTCTACCTCAGCAAGTATTGACCGAGGACGAACTTAAAAAGGCGGTCACTGGCTGCTGGTTTGCCGTTTACTCGTTCGGCTACAACTGGCTGCAGTCGAATGGTGACAGCGCGAAAATCATTGCGGAGCGCATCAACAAGGTTATTGAAGACCTGAACGGCGCCGGCTATGAGTGCAACCAGGTGATCGTCGTCACCCATTCGATGGGCGGGCTGGTCGGCCGGGCGCTGGTGCATCCGTCCTATGGCAATCTGCAGGACAAGGTGCTGGGCATCGTGCACGGCGTGATGCCGGCGATCGGCGCGCCGGCCGCCTACAAACGCATGCGGGCGGGATTCGAAGATCCAGGCTTGATGAGTTCGCCGCAGGAAAGCCTTGCCTCCAAGGTGGCCGGCAATTATGGCGACGAAGTGACGGGGGTGCTGGCGAACGCTCCGGGCGCACTGCAATTATTGCCTGCCGACTCCTACGGCAACGGTTGGCTGCGGGTGCGTCACGAAGGGCGCGACCTGGAGGCCTGGCCGAAGCAGGGCGATCCCTACAATGAAATCTACAAGCTACATGGTAAATGGTATGCGCTGTTCCGGGAGGACTGGATCAATCCATCCAACCACACGCCAAAGCAGGGGGGCGGAACGTTTGCACGAACGTGCAGGTATCTGGATCAGGCGCGGCAATTTCACCAAACGATTGCGAGCACCTATCACCCCAACAGTTACGCCCATTATGGCGCCGACCACGGGCGACAAAGCTTTGGCGAAGTGGTATGGGAAATCAGGAACTGTGCCGACCCCAGCGGGTGGCAGGACTGGCCTATTATCAGCGATACCAAACAAGGGAAGCTCGAACTGGTCCGTTGGGATGTCAACCACCGTGGCAAGACATTTGCTGAGAGCCCCACCATCCCCAGTCCTAATCTCAGCAAGGCTTCCGCCGCGCCGATTTCAAACCCAAGTGGTAATAAATCGATTCACGCGACAATTCTTCCAGCAAGCTCACCTGGCGATCAGACGGTGCCCGCCAGGTCCGCCGATCACCAGCTAAACAGCGGCATGTTCAAGGGCGTGTTCCGCCAGACCGGTTACGAACACCAGTCCAGTTACAAGGACCCGCGGGCTATTGCCTCGACCTTGTACAGCATCGTGCGCATCGCCCAGAACGCAAGCTGGAAATGCTGAAAGGAATACCATGTACCCGACCACCAACAGACGCCTCATCCTCGTTCCGCTTGCTGTCGCGAGCCTGCTGCTAGCGGCATGCGACCCCCACCCGAAAGAATGGAAGACGCCGAACATGACCGCCCTTACTCCCCGCCTGCAACCCTTGTTCGAGAAAACGAAAACTGTCTGCTTCGGCCGGTTCATGGTCGACGTGCCGGCATCGGCAACCGTCGCTTGGGGAAGAGCCATTGTCCCGCTGGACGTCACCATCTACCACGACGGCGTGGAGAAAGTTAAGGGATTGGCCCAGAAGTTCGTCGACGAGCTGAAAAGTGAAAAGGCCATTTACCTTAATAACATCCCCTTGCTGATTTCAGTGGACGACATGCGCCAGCCTGACGGACAAATCGTCACAGGGTACGACGGTTTTGAAGCGATTGGCATGCTGAAAATCAGTGGCTACTTCAAGTTGAACAACGACGGCGTCATTATTGACGCCCGTCCCTTGGAAGAGCAAAAAGACGAGACTATCGCAGACATCAGAAGCATGGCTCGGCGCCTGCGACAACGTGCGGACGACGAAGCCCCTGCCGAGCCCGGCAACTGCATCGAACACTTTTTTTTGCCAGATAAACAAAACCCAACACAAGATGACCTTATGGAGCACATCCGTATTGGCTTTCGTCTGAAAGAGTTCCCTGACGCGCATCTTTCAATTTATGTCGCACCATCGAATCCTCACAACCCTGAGGGCGACTCGCTCAAAACCCAGTGGAAGCGTATCAAGGAAGACCCAGCCACGCCCGAAGAGAAAGCAGCGCTCGCCAAAATTGAATTTTTCCGCGAAAGCCCGCGCCAGATACATGATTGGAAAACCGGCTACGAGGTCCTCGTGCGTAATCCCGACGAAGAACACGTCCATTCTTATCACGACTTCCAGGCGAAATTCACGGGCGTTCCCCATGACCCGTTCAGACCGTACGCCGACATCCAATTCCAAACCGGCGTCGGCGGCAACGCAGCCGGCTCCGCGAAGGCCAGCCTAACCGACGAAGAAGCCATTGCAGTCTGGGACAAAATCACCAGCACCATCCGCGTGCGCCCGACCCGCGCCACGACTGTCAAATCCGCCGATGCCGGCCCGCGGCTGCCTTTGGGCGAGCTGGCCGCCACCGGCCGCACCTGCCCCCAGACCGGCTGGTGGGCTCCTGACGAAGATAGCGGCACAAAAGGCGGCAGTCGCCTGCACATCAAGAAGGGAGAGCGGATGCCGCACGTGGTATCGCAGGTCGCGCCATCGCTGTGGCAGACGCTGAAGGGAGAACAGCCCACACACCGCAGGGCCACGGTGTGGAGGCTGGTCGAGCATGGCGACGCGCCGCCCCCGTCGGCCGACATTGCCGCCGCAAACGGTAGCACTGACGAACAAGCCTCACCCAACCAGAAAGGCTGAGCCATGCGCAACGTCATCCGTCTCGGCGATCCCACCTCCCACGGCGGCAAGGTCGAAAGCGTGAGCGCTACGCATTTCACAGTCGGCGGCATCCCTGTTGCCCGTGTCGGTGATCAATGCAGTTGTCCCATCAAGGGACACGACAACTGCACCATCGCCGAGGGCGACCCGCATCATGTCATCGATGGCGTCCCGGTAGCTCACGAAGGGCACAAAACTACCTGTGGCGCCGCTTTGCTTCCAACGATAGGAAATTTCGGCGGCCAATAGTCGGATTTCTTTGACAGTAGACAAGCACTAAGATAGCAACAAACGTACCAACAAGACTTTGAGATGACCCGACCCAAATTGGTTCTTGATGAGTCTGCTTTGGAGATGTCCGTCATAGGGACGAACGGGATGATGAGATGTCGTGAAACACCTTGACTTGAATGGTTGGTCCCCCCGACTGGAATCGAACCAGTATCCCACGCTTAGGAGGCATGTGCACTATCCATTGTGCTACGGGGAGGACGCACGTGAGGCCGTTGGCATCACGACAAGCAGGGCAAGCCTGCGGTTCGGCGAGCGGACCCTGCGGGCAGGCCGGTATCGTGAACCGAGTGCAATTATAGCCGACGAAAGCAGCTTATTTGGAAGACTCTTGGAAGTGTCGCCGCCGCAATCGGTACAATGGCGGCTTCTTTCACCTTTCCCCGCCGCTTCACCTGTCTCCGAGACAATCGTGGGTGGCTTGCTCACAAGATTATGGCTGTCATTTCCCTCTCGTCCGCGCAACTCGCGTTCGGTCACGTCGCGCTGCTCGACCACGCGGACTTTTCCCTCGAAACCGGCGAACGTGTCGGGCTGATCGGGCGTAACGGCACCGGCAAGTCCTCGCTGCTGAAAACGATCGCCGGGCGCTTCAAGCTCGACGACGGCCTGCTTGTCATGCAGCAGGGTATCAAAATCGCCTATGTCGAGCAGGAGCCGACGTTCGACGCCGAGTCGACTGTGTTCGACGCGGTGGCCGCCGGCATGGGCGAACTGCAGGGCATGCTGGCCGAATACGAAGCCCTGACGGGTCAGTTCGGCCAGGGCGACGACGACGCGCTGATGGAGCGCATGCATGTTATTCAGGTCAAGCTCGATGCCACCGATGGCTGGAACTTGGGCAACAAGGTCGACACCACGCTCGACCGCCTGGGACTGAACCGCGAAGCGAAGATGGGCACGCTCTCCGGCGGTATGCAGAAGCGGGTTGCCCTGGCCGTGGCGCTGGTGTCGGCACCGGACGTGCTGCTGCTCGACGAACCGACCAACCACCTCGACTTCAAGTCGATCATGTGGCTCGAAGGCCTGCTGCGCGATTTCCGCGGCTCGGTCCTGTTCATTACCCACGACCGCAGCTTCCTCGACAATGTTGCCACCCGCATCGTCGAACTCGACCGCGGCCGTCTGCTGTCCTTTCCGGGCAATTTCACGACCTATCAGGAACGCAAGAGCGAATTGCTCGCCAACGAAGAAGTCGAGAACGCCAAATTCGACAAGTTCCTGGCGCAGGAAGAAGTCTGGATCCGCAAGGGCGTACAGGCACGCCGTACCCGCGACGAAGGCCGCGTACGCCGCCTCGAAGCGCTGCGCCTGCAACGGGTGGCGCGCCGCGACACCCAGGGCCAGATCAAGCTCGACGTCGGCATGGGCGAGCGTTCCGGCAAGATCGTCGCCGAACTCGAGAATATCTCGAAGTCGTATGGTGAGAAGGTGATCGTGTCGAACTTCTCGGGCACCATCCTGCGCGGCGATAAAGTCGGCCTGATTGGCGCCAACGGCGCCGGCAAGACCACGCTGCTGAAGATCATTCTCGGCGAGGAATCCGCCGACAGCGGCAAAACGCGCCTTGGCACCAAGCTCAACGTCGCATACTTCGACCAGATGCGCACCCAGCTCAATGAAGAAGCGAGCCTGGCCGATACGATCGCGCCGGGTAGCGACTGGGTCGAAGTCAACGGCCAGCGCAAGCACGTGATGACCTACCTGAACGATTTCCTGTTCGCGCCGGAACGTGCCCGCTCCCCGGTCAAATCGCTTTCCGGTGGCGAACGCAACCGCCTGCTGCTGGCGCGCCTGTTCGCCAAGCCGGCCAACTGCCTGGTGCTGGACGAGCCGACCAACGACCTCGACATCGATACGCTGGAACTGCTCGAGGAGCTGCTCGAGGACTACACCGGTACCGTCTTCCTCGTCAGCCACGACCGCACCTTCCTCGACAACGTCGTGACCCAGGTCATCGTCGCCGAAGGCGAGGGCATGTGGCGCGAATACGTGGGCGGCTACAGCGACTGGGAACGCACCAAGGCGCTCGCACCGCAGGCCAGTACCACGGCCGCCAAGCCGGCACCGGCGAAAGCGGCCGAGGCGCCTGCCGCCGACGCTGCCGCGAAGAAGGTCAAGCTCAGCTACAAGGAGCAGCGCGAGCTGGACGAACTGCCGAAGCTCATCGCCTCGCTCGAGGACGAGCAATCGGCCATCACGGCCCAGCTCAATGGTCCTGATTTCTACAAGACCAACCCGGCCGACGCGCGCCGCATCAACGCCCGCTACGCCGAGATCGACGACCTGCTGCTCGACGCGCTCGAACGTTGGGAAAAGATCGAAGCACGCTCGCGCGGCGCCGCTTAAGCCCGCGTCCGGGTCGTCGGGCGCCCGCCTGAGGCGCCTTTTATAGAGCGCAGGCGCCATGCGTCCCGCTGTCATGCATGTCATGGCGTCGCTTCGCCGCATGCGCGTTCAAGCGCTGTTGTTTACTCCCCGAAAAGTCGTCGCGTCACTTCGATGTCCATCAAGAAGTGACAGCAGGCGGCGCGCTGGCTTGCAATGCCGTTCCAAGTAAGGGCGGGTCTCGCCAGAAACGCGCAACGCCTACCAATGTCGGTACCGGCCAGGATGTCAGCATCGCTGCGCTGGCCTACCTGGTCAGCGACCTCGTCGGCTACCAGGGGCGGATCGTGTTCGACACCAGCAGGCCGGACGGCACGCCGCGCAGCCTGCTCGAAGTATCGAAGTTGCACGCACTTGGCTGGCGCGCCAGCACGCCGCTGCGCGAAGGGCTGCGCCGGACCCATGCCGCGTTTCTTGCGTCGCTGGCGGCCGATTCCACCCCGCTCATACTGACCATTCGAGATTCAGGTGTTGTATCGTAGCGGCGGGCGCTTTTGCTCGCGCAGGGGCTACGCCAACTGTCACGGCCGGGTTTGTCCCGCCGCAGACGTGAACGGTGCGAGAAAAACGGCAACAGTTGATGTATGATCGAAATATTGTGCCTTTATCAAGAATCGTGAGTCCGTCCGCCCCATACCGATCGAGCGCCTCCGGCGCTTGCCGGCGTTCGCGCATGAAAGCGCGCGCCGCGCATCCCGATGTCGGGCACCGCCCAGGCAGGGCGGGGCGGGATGGTCACGGTGGCGCACGGCTATTCGACAGAAGCGATGTGCGGCCGCCTGGCTGCGCTCTATAACGACTTGGTGGGGACACGATGAACGCAACAGTACGCATGGTATGGTGGGTGAACCGTCTGCGCTGCATGTCGGTGGCCGAAATCGGCTACCGCGTGCGCCAGGCGGCGCGCACGAAAATGGCCCGCGGGGCCGCCATGCGGGTCGCGCCCGCGCCGCTGCCGCGCGCGCGCAGCTTCAACGTGCACGGGGCGCCGGCGCTCAGCCCGGCCGAGATCGACGCCTTGCTGGCCGAGGCCGACCGCATCTGCGCCGGCCACGTCGTGTTGTTCGCCGACCGCAGTTTCGATGTCGGCGTGCCGACGGTCTGGAACCGCGATCCCGACAGCGGCGTCACCGGCCCCTCGGTGTTTGCCGGCGACATCGCGCTCGACAATCCCGAACTGGTCGGCGACATCAAGCATGTCTGGGAACTGAACCGCCACCTGCACCTCGTGCGCCTGGCCCAGGCCTGGAGCGTCTCGGGCGACGTGCGCTGGCTGCATGCGCTGGAACAGCAACTGCGCAGCTGGCTCGACCAGTGCCCGCCGCTCTCCGGCCCGAACTGGGCCAGCCCGATGGAACTGGGCATTCGCCTGATCAACTGGGCGCTGCTGTGGCAACTCGTGGGGGGCGAAGCCAGTACCCTGTTCGCGGGCGAGTCGGGCCAGCGCCTGCGCGCCGACTGGCTCGACAGCATCCACTCCCATTGCCGCACCATCTCGCGCAACCTGTCGCGCCATTCCTCGGCCAACAACCACCTGATCGGCGAATTGGCCGGCCTGTTCGTGGCCGCCTCGGTCTGGCCCTGCTGGAAAACGTCGAGCACCTGGATGGAGCAGGCGCGGCGCGAACTCGAACAGCAGGCACGCCTGCAGTATTCGCTCGACGGCGTGAACCGCGAGCAAGCCTTCGGCTACCACGTCTTCTCGGCCGAATTCCTGTTCGTGGCCGGCCTGGTCGGGCAAGCCTGCGATGTCGCCTTCTCGCGTACCTACTGGAGCGTACTGCAGCGCGCGCTGCGTTTCCTGCGTTCGGTGCGCGACGTCGGCGGCCAGGTCCCGATGGTGGGCGATAGCGACGACGGCGGCGTGTTCCGCCTGGACGCCGCCGGCGGCGACCGCGCGGCCCAGTTGCTGGCGCTCGGCGAGACGGTGTTCGGCGCCCAGCCGACCGCCCACCAGGGCGTGCGCTGGCTGCTGCACGCACTGCCGGGCAAGCGTCCCGACGCCGATCCGCACGAGTCCGACACCGGCTGGGCCTTCCCCGACGGCGGCTATCTTCTGTTCGGCGCGCACTTCGGCGAGCAAAACGAAATCAAGGGCATGCTCGATTGCGGCCCGCTCGGCTACCTCGGCATCGCCGCCCACGGCCACGCCGACGCCTTGTCGATGACGCTGTCGGTGGCGGGCGAACAGGTGCTGGTCGACCCGGGCACCTATTCGTACTGGCAGGACCAGAAGTGGCGCGATTACTTCCGCGGCACTTCGGCCCACAACACGGTGCGCGTCGACGGGCGCGACCAGTCGGTCTCGGGCGGGCGCTTCATGTGGCTGCGCAAGGCGCGCGCCAGCATCGAGCGCATGCCGGCCTCGCCCCATGAATTCGATTTCCGCGGCTCGCACGATGGCTATGCGCGCCTGGCCGATCCGGTACAGCACCTGCGCAGCGTGCGTTTCGACGCCGCCAGCAGTACCCTGGTCGTGCGTGACGAGGTCGCCGCGAAAAAAGCCCATGCGCTCGAACTGTTCTGGCATTTCGCGCCAGAACTGAACGTGCGCCTGACCAGCACCGGCCTGCACGTGCGCGGCAAGCGATTCGCGCTGCAAATGCAGGCCAGCGGGGCCGATCTGAAGCTGGAACTGGTGCGTGGCGCCGAAAACCCGCCGCTGGGCTGGTATTCGCGCGGCTATGAAGCGAAGGAGCCGAGCGACGTGTTACGTATCTCGACGGTATCGTCCGCCGTTCCGGTCGAGTGCAGGTTTACAATAACGTTTTTTAACGAATTTTAATAATTACATAGCGGTATAGGGAAGTCTGAACATGCTTATTTATCTGGTCGCGGGCGCAAGGCCCAATTTCATGAAGATCGCACCGATCGTGCGCGCGTTGCAGGCGCAATCGGTACTGTCGTTCAAAATCATCCACACGGGCCAGCATTACGACCGTGAAATGAACGATGTCTTCTTCGAGGAACTCGGCATTCCGGAACCGGACGTGTTCATGGCCGCCGGCGGCGGCAGCCATGCCCAGCAGACCGCCAAGATCATGGTCGGCTTCGAAGAGCTGTGCATGAGCGAGCGCCCGGCCGCCGTGCTGGTGGTGGGCGACGTCAATTCGACGCTGGCCTGCTCGATCGTCGCCAAGAAACTCAATATCCCGGTGGCCCACGTCGAAGCGGGCCTGCGCAGCGGCGACATGTCGATGCCCGAGGAAATCAACCGCCTGGTGACGGACAGCATCTCGGACTGGTTCTTCGCCACCGAACCGGCGGCCGTCGAGCACCTGCGCCGCGAAGGCAAGGCCGATGCCGCCGTGCACTATGTCGGCCACGTGATGGTCGACAACGTCCTGTTCCAAGCCGACAAGCTCACCCGCGCCGACACTTCCGGCTTCGAGACCGCCGCCTTCAAGGCCGGCGCCCAGCAAAGCGGCGGACGCTACGGCGTCGTCACGATGCACCGCCCAAGCAATGTCGACGACCCGGTCATGTTCGCGCGCATTGCCGGCGCGCTCAAGGAAATCGCGACCGAATTGCCGCTGATCTTCCCGGTCCACCCACGCACCCGCGCGAATATCGAAAAATTCGGCATCGACCTCGGTCCGAACGTGACCCTGGCCGGCCCGCAAGCCTACATGGCCTTCCTCAACCTGTGGAAAGACGCGGCCGTGGTGCTCACCGACAGCGGCGGCCTGCAGGAAGAAACCACCGCGCTGGGCGTGCCCTGCGTGACCATCCGCGAAAACACCGAGCGTCCGGTGACGGTCGAAGAGGGTTCGAACGTGCTGGCCGGCACCGATCCGGAAAAAATCATGGCCGAGGCGCGCAAGGTCTTGCGCGGCGAAGGCAAGCAGGGGCGCCGCCCGCACCTGTGGGATGGCAAGGCCGCTGAACGGATCGTGGACGTGCTGACGCAGAAGTTGACGCAGGAAGCGGCTTAGGACGCGGGATGACCCCCGCCATCACCATGATGGGCTGCAGGACCGACAATCTGTCGATGGAGGAAACCCTTGGCCGTATCGAGGAATTCATCCGCTCCGGCAGGCCCCATCAACACGTGGTGGTGAATGTGGACAAGCTGGCCAAGGCCAGCCGCGACGCCCGGCTGCGCGCCATCATCAATGCCTGCGCGCTGGTCAACGTCGACGGCATGCCGGTGGTGTGGGCCGCGCGCTTGCTGGGCAAGCCGCTCAAGGAGCGGGTCGCGGGGGGCGACCTGTTCGAGGCGCTGATGCGCCGCGCGCACGAGCGCGGCTGGCGCGTGTTCCTGCTCGGGGCGCGCGCGGAGGTGGTGGCCGGCGTGGCCGAGATGTACCGGCGCCGTTACCCGGCACTCGTCATCGCCGGCTGGCGCGACGGCTACTGGCAGGGCGAGGCGGAAGAAGCGGCGGTCGCCGAGCAGGTGCGTGCCAGTGGCGCCGACCTGCTGTTCGTGGCGCTCGGTTCGCCCAAAAAGGAAGAATTTCTCGGGCGCTGGCAAGCGACGATGCGCATCCCGTTTGCGATGGGCGTGGGCGGCAGCTTCGACGTGGCGATCGGCCGCGTCAAGCGCGCTCCGCGCTGGATGCAGCGTGCCGGGCTCGAATGGTTTTACCGTTTCCTGCAGGAGCCGCGGCGCATGTTCCGTCGCTATTTTATCGACGACATGGCGTTTATCTGGCTCTTGCTGAAGGAAGCTGCGCGGATGCGCAAGCACTGATCCGAATTAGGGAAGACGCGGTCGGAGAACCGCTGCCGAAAGTTAAACAAAAACACATGGGGGACGGCATGAAACGCCGTTCTGAGCGCCGACATCAGGCGCGCATCAACTGATCAAGAGAGTGACGACAATGAAGATTCTGGTTACGGGCGGCGTGGGCTACATTGGTTCCCACACCGTCGTCGAGTTGCAAAATGCCGGTTACGACGTGGTCGTGGTCGATAATCTCTCCAACGCGCAGCGCGCGGTCCAGGACCAGGTGCAAACGATCACCGGCAAATCGTTCGACTTCATCGAAGCCGACATCCGCGATCGCGCGGCCATGGAAGCGGCCTTTGCCGCCCACAAGGTCGATGCCGTGATCCATTTCGCCGGCCTGAAAGCGGTCGGCGAATCGGTGGCGCAGCCGCTGCGCTACTACGACAACAACGTCTCCGGCAGCGTCGTGCTGTTCGAGACGATGGCCAAGTTCGGCGTCAAGACGCTCGTGTTCAGCTCCTCGGCCACGGTGTATGGCGACCCGGCCTCGGTACCGATCACGGAAGACTTCCCGCTGTCGGCGACCAATCCGTATGGCCGCAGCAAGCTGATGATCGAAGACATCCTGCGCGACCTGATCAAGGCCGAGCCGGACTGGCATATCGCGCTGCTGCGCTACTTCAACCCGGTCGGCGCCCACGAAAGCGGCCTGATCGGCGAATCGCCGGCGGGCATCCCGAACAACCTGGTGCCTTACATCGCCCAGGTCGCCACCGGCCAGCGCGAGAAGCTGTCGGTGTATGGCGGCGATTATCCGACCCCCGACGGGACCGGCATGCGCGACTACATCCACGTCGTCGACCTGTCGATCGGCCACGTCAAGACCCTGGAAAAGCTGGCGCAGGGTCCCGGCCTGGTGACCTATAACCTGGGTACCGGCCACGGCAACAGCGTCCTGGAAATGGTGCGTGCCTTCGAGGCCGCCTGCGGCCGTCCGATTCCCTACCAGATCGTCGAGCGTCGCCCGGGCGACATCGCCAAGTGCTACGCCGATCCGGCCCGCGCGCGCGACGAACTGGGCTGGGTAGCCACGCGCGACGTCGCGCAGATGTGCGCCGACACCTGGCGCTACCAGACGATGTCGACCAAGGCGTGATGCCCTGAGCAAGACGAGACCAATCCGGGCTACAGAGCGCTGACCAAAACGCCACAATGTTTTACAGCTTTCGCGCCCGACAGCACTGACAATAAGGATGCTTCAATGAAAGCAATGATTCTCGCGGCAGGCAAGGGCACGCGTGTTCGCCCGCTCACGTACGACCTCCCGAAGCCGATGATTCCCCTGCTGGGGAAACCAGTGATGGCTTACCTGGTCGAACATTTGAAGAAACACGGCGTGACCGAAATCATGGTCAACGTCAGCTGGCTGCATGAAAAGATCGAAGAGTATTTCGGCGAGGGCGAGCAGTTCGGCGTCCAGATCGGCTATTCGTTCGAAGGCTACACCACCGATGACGGCACCATCGTGCCCGAGCCGATCGGCTCGGCCGGCGGCATGAAGAAGATCCAGGAATTCGGCCAGTTCTTCGACGACACCACGATCGTGATGTGCGGCGATGCGCTGATCGACCTCGACCTGAAGGCGGCCCTGCTCGAACACCGCCGCAAGGGGGCGATGGCCTCGGTCATCACCAAGGAAGTGCCATGGGACAAAGTATCCTCGTATGGCGTCGTCGTGACGGACGAGGAAGGGCGCATCACCCAGTTCCAGGAAAAGCCGGACGAAAAAGAAGCGCTGTCGAACTTCATCAGCACCGGCATCTATATTTTCGAGCCGGAAGTGATCGACCTGATTCCATCCGGGGTGCCGTTCGACATCGGCTCGGAACTGTTCCCGCTGCTGGCCGAACGCGGCTTGCCCTTCTTTGCCCAGCGCCGTCCGTTCAACTGGCTCGACATCGGCACCATGTCCGACTACTGGGAAGTGCTGCAAACCGTGCTGACCGGCGAAGTCAACCACATGGACGTGCCCGGCACCCAGATCGAGCCGGGCCTGTGGGTAGGCCTGAACGCGAGCATCGACTGGAACGGCACGACCATCGAAGGCCCGGTGTATATCGGCTCGGGCGTTCGGATCGAAGCGGGCGTGCACATCGTCGGACCGACGTGGATCGGGCACGGCAGCCATATCTGCGAAGGTGCGGAAGTTGTTAGAAGTGTATTGTTTGAATATACTCGCGTCTTGCACGACGTTACGCTCAACGAGATGATTGTGTTCAAAGAGTATAGTGTCGACCGCGCCGGGGAAATGAAGCATGCGTCGGAATACAGCTCCGAGGAATGGCTCAATGCCCGCGATCGCCGCCGCAGCAGCCGCAAAGAAAACGCAGGTCAGAAAAGTAATAACCGATAGAAAGCCAAGGCATGAAAATTTATCCAGTGATTCTCTCCGGCGGCGCGGGTACCCGTCTGTGGCCGCTGTCGCGCGCCGTGCTGCCGAAGCAGTTGCTGCCGATCGTCGCCGACAAGACCATGTTGCAGGACACCGCGCTGCGCGTGGCGGGCCTGCCGGGTCTGATGGCGCCGCTCGTCGTGTGCGGCAACGACCACCGCTTCATGGTAGCCGAACAGCTGCGCGCGGCCGGCATCACGCCACTGGGGATCCTGCTCGAGCCGGTTGGCCGCAATACCGCGCCGGCGGTGGCCGCCGCCGCCCACTACCTGAAGGCGATCGATCCTGAAGCGGTCATGCTGGTGCTGCCGGCCGACCATGTGATCGACAACCAGCAAGCGTTCCGCGAAGCGGTCGTACGCGCCGCCAGCCTGGTCCAGGGCGGCGGCCTGGCCACCTTCGGCATCGTGCCGAAGGCGCCGGAAACCGGCTATGGCTACATCTTGCGCGGCGCGCCGCTGGCGCTGTCGGACGGCTGCTACAAGGTCGAGCGCTTTGTCGAAAAGCCGGACCTGGCCACGGCCGAACGCTTTGTGGCCGACGGCGGCTATTACTGGAACAGCGGCATGTTCATGTTCTCGGCCGGGCAATACCTGAGCGAACTGGCCACGTTCGCGCCCGAGATCGCCGCGGCCGCCGAACAGGCGGTCGGCAGCGGTTACCGCGATCTCGACTTCTGCCGCCTCGACGAGACCGCTTTTTCGAGCTGCCCGTCCGATTCGATCGATTACGCCGTCATGGAACATACCGCCAACGCGGTGGTCGTGCCGGCCGATATCGGCTGGAGCGATGTCGGCTCCTGGTCGGCCTTGTGGGAAGTGCAGCAGCACGACGAGAACGGCAACGCGCGCCGTGGCGACGTCTACCTGGACGGCGTCAAGAATTCGCTGGTGCGCGCCGAGAGCCGCATCGTGGCGGTGGTCGGCCTGGAAGACGTGGTCGTGGTCGAAACCAACGACGCCGTGCTGGTGGCGCACAAGTCGCAGGTCCAGCGTGTCAAGCAGGTGGTCGATCACCTGAAGTCGAAGGAGCGCACCGAGCACCTGCACCACACCAAGGTGTACCGTCCCTGGGGCCATTACGAAGGCATCGATGCGGGCGACCGTTTCCAGGTCAAGCGCATCACCGTCAAGCCGGGCGAGAAGCTGTCGCTGCAGATGCACCACCACCGCGCCGAGCATTGGGTCGTGGTGTCGGGCACGGCGCGCGTGACCTGCGGCGAGAAGGTCAGCCTGCTGTCCGAAAACGAATCGACCTATATCCCGATCGGCATGAATCACCGCCTCGAGAACCCGGGCAAACTGCCGCTGCACATCATCGAAGTGCAATCGGGCAGCTACCTCGGCGAGGACGACATCGTGCGCTTCGAGGACATCTACAAGCGCTCGTAAGCGCTCCGGATTCACCAGGAAACGGGCCCTCGCGCCCGTTTTTTTTCGTCCCAATTTTGAGCAAGGTTTCCAAGTCAACAGTGTGGGGCAGGTGCGCAGCGCGGCATACAATCGCCCGTCGGTGAACCCCCGCTGGAGGTGATCATGAAGCCGCTCTTTGCCGCCGCCGCACCCGCACTGGTGCTGGCCCTGGTGCTGGCCGCACCGCGCGCCGCCGCCCAGAGCGGCGCGCCGCCGCTCGACCCCGTGCTCGAGGGCCAGCTCGAACGCTGGCTGGGGGCCGGCGACCAGATTTTCGACAATATCTATACCCGCCAGGGCAGCGCCGACGACTCGCTCGACTTCCACGCCGCCGACGGCCACGGCCCCGGCTTCACGCTGCTGCGCGTGAGCGACCCGGCGGGCCGGGCCTGGCTGGTGGGCGGCTACAATCCGCAAAGCTGGGACAGCGTCAGCGGCTGGCATATCACGCCGCGCGATTTCCAGCGCACCGCCTTTCTCTTCAATTACACGGCACCCGCCGTCTACCGCCAGGTACCGGTCAGCTTCGAGTTGCCCAGCCAGGGCAGCTTCCAGACCTTCAACGGCGGCGAGCAAGGACCCAGCTTCGGCGCCGGCCCCGACCTGTTCGTCGACGCTGCCCTCGATACGGCGCTGTCCTGGCGCCTGAGCTATGGCGATCCGGCCGGGGAGGGGCGCAGCATCATCGACGGCTCCGTCGGCGGGCGCTTCTTTGCGATCGACGCACTCGAAATCTACGCGGTCTTGCCGATTCCCGAGCCGGCCGCGGCCGGCATGCTGGCCGGCGGCCTCGGGCTGGTGGCGCTGGCCGCCCGCCTGCGCGCCAGGCGCGATGGGCGCGGCGCGTGGGCGGTGCGTGGACGGAACCGGCGCTGCCCCGCTTGAGCGCTGGCCATGGCCCGTCCCTGCGCCGCCGGCCGGCCCTGCCGCTAAGTCAACGCGCCGGGCCGGCGTCCGCACCAGGTCTACGGCATGTGCCTGTCGACGGCCTCGCCGCCGAAAAGCGTGTTCATCGGCGAACCGTTAGCGGCGAATATTAACCATAAGTTACATACATCCGTCCGTTAAATTTCCGTGTGGAATCAATGTGTTGTCTGCTTACCTCATCCGTGAGAACGCCGGCTTGTTGAATGTCATTCTCCCGTCAAAATTCCTCCTTAAAATTGTTTCTGGTAATAAAATGCCTATCAGCATCGACAACAAGTGTTCTGCTCTCATATCTTTTTAGGAAGCCCATGAAAATGCACGTTGCAACGAAAACACCGGCCGGCCGCCTGACCATCCTGGCCGCACTCCTGGCCGGATTGTCGACAAGCGCGTTTGCCGCGTCGCCCGACCTCGTCATCAGCCAGATCTTTACCGGCGGTGCCAGCGGCGGGTCGACCTATAACCGCGACTTCATCGAGTTGTTCAATCGTGGCAGCGTGGATGTCAGCCTGGACGGCAAGAGCCTGCAGTATGCGGCGGCCGACAAGATCTGGAGTGCGAAGGGCAATTTGCCCAACGTGGTCCTGAAGCCCGGCCAGTACTTCCTGGTGGCCGGCAATGTGCAGAGCGCGAGCGGTGTCGATATCGGCACCATCGACCACAACTGGGCGATGTCCCTGCAAGCGACCTCGGCCAAGGTCGCCCTGTCGAACCAGACCGCCCTGATGACCGCGGCCAACGAAGCGGCGGCCACGATCGACCTGGTCGGCTATGGCACGGCGGCGAATAATTACGAGACAACGCGCGCGCCGGCCGCATCGGTGAGTACCTCTCTCCAGCGTGCGAGCGAAGGTTGCCAGGACACCGACAACAACGGCGCCGATTTCACGGTCGTCAACCCGGCACCGCTGCCGCGCCGTTCGACGACGCCGCTGCATGCCTGCGGCGCGGTCGATCCGGATCCGGAACCGCCACAGGTGTTCCAGCCCATCGTTCCCACCTGTCCGGGCAGCCTGCAAGTCGTGCAGGGCAGCGCCGGTAGCGCCGCGCTGAGCGCCAGCGACGCCGACAGCATCGTCAACAGCGCCGTGATTTCGGCGGGCGCCGTGACCGGCATCGAGCTGCGCAATTTCGTGAGCGCCGCGAGCACGGGCGGCAGCGCCAGCGCGGCCCTGAACGTGGACGCGAACGTCGGCGCCGGTGCGTATCCGGTCGTCATTACCTTTGGCAATAACGGCAACCAGAGCGCGAGCTGCACCGTCAACGTCAGCGTGGCCGGCCAACTCAGCATTCCACAGATCCAGGGCGCGGCGCCGAAGTCGGCGTATGCCAACACCGTGCAGACCACCGAAGGCGTCGTCACCGCCAAGGTCGGCAGCGGCTTCTTCATCCAGGACGCCCGCGGCGACGACAATCCCGCCACCTCCGACGCGCTGTTCGTGTTCGGCGCGGGCGCCGGCGTGGCCGTCGGCGACCTGGTGCGCGTGACCGGTACCGTCACCGAATACACGCCGACCGGCGCGACCCGTTCGTATACCGAACTGACCAACGCCACCGCCAGCCGGGTCGGCCCGGGTACGGCCATCACGCCGACCAATGTCACGCTGCCGGACGCGGACCTGGCGCGCTTCGAAGGCATGCTGGTGCGCTTTGCTACGCCGCTGACGGTCAACGGCAATGCCTACCTGGGCGAACGCGGCGAGCTGACCCTGTCGGCCGGCCGCCGCGAAATCCCGACCAACCGCTACACGCCGGGCTCGCCTGAAGCGCGTGCCATGGCGGCCGACAACGCCGCCAACATTGTCGTGCTCGACGACGGCATCTTTGTTGCGCCCACCACCATTCCTTACCTGTTTGCGGATGGCACCGTGCGCACCGGCGACACCGTCAGCGACCTGACCGGCGTGCTCGATTTCGGCGCCATCGGCGGTGGCGGCGCGGCCTTCAAGCTGCAGCCGACCGTCGCGCCACGCTTCTCGCGCACCAACGAACGCCTGCCGGCGCCAGTCGTTGCCGCCGGCAACGTGCGCGTGGCCAGCGCCAACGTGCTGAACTTCTTCACCACCTTCACCAACGGCGAAGATGCCTGGGGCCGTACCGGCCAGGGCTGCAAGATCGGCAACACCACCACCCGGTCGAACTGCCGCGGCGCCGACAACCTGCCTGAGTTCCTGCGCCAGCGCGACAAGATCGTGTCCTCGCTGGTGGCCGTGAACGCCGATGTCGTGGGCCTGATGGAGATCCAGAACAACGACGATATCGCCGTCACCTACCTGGTCGACCAGCTCAACGGTGCGATGGGTCCCGGCACCTATGCCGTCGTGCCGAAGCCGGCCGCGACCGGTACCGACGCGATCCGCGTGGCGATGATCTACAAGCCCAATTCGGTCAAGCTGGTGGGCGCCGCGCTGTCGGACGGCAATGGCATCAACAACCGCGCACCGATCGCCCAGACCTTCAAGGCGGCCAACGGCGGCAAGTTCTCGCTGGTGGTGAACCACCTGAAATCGAAGGGCGGCTGCGGCGGCTCGACCGGTGGCGACGTCGACAGCGGCGATGGCCAGGGTTGCTGGAACGCCAGCCGGGTCGAACAAGTCGAGCGCCTGCGCGACGTCTTCCTGCCGCAAGTGATCGCGGCCGCCAGCGACGCTGACGTGCTGATCGTGGGCGACATGAACGCCTACGGCAAGGAAGACCCGATCCGCACGCTCAACGCGGCCGGTTACGTGAACGAAATCGAGCGCTTCGTGCGTGCCGATGGCATTCCGTACTCCTACGTGTTCGGCGGCGAGAGCGGCTACCTCGACCATGCGTTGGCAAGCACCAGCCTGTCGCCGCAAGTGGCCGGCGTGACCGAGTGGCATAACAATTCGGATGAGCCGGAAGCGATCGACTACAACATCGAGGCGAGCGGCCAGGATCCGTACCAGGCCAATCCGTACCGCGCGTCGGACCATGATCCTGTGGTCGTCAGCTTGAGCTTGGCGGCAACGTTTAACGACATCACGGCATCGGCCAAGATCGTCAAGTCCGGCTTCACCCAGAACCGCATCACCGGCAAGTTCACCGGCACAGTGACCATCACCAATACGAGTGGCGCGGCGCTGACCGGCCCGCTGCATCTGGTGCTGCAAGGCTTGACGGCCGGCGTGACGCTGGACGGCAAGAGCGGCGATACGGACGGTGCACCTTACCTGACGCTGCCAAACGGCTCGCTGGCCGCCGGCGCATCCGTGACCGTCACCACCGTCTTCACCAACCCATCGAAAACCGGCTTCGGCTATACCGCCAAGCTGTTCTCCGGCACCTTCTAAGGAAGCAGTTCATGTTCAACCTGAAAAACCTGTTCACCCACGCGCTGCTGGCGCTCATGCTCGTCACGGGTGCCGGCGCCGCCTCGGCCGGCCCGACCTATCATGTGACGATCGATACCGCCGGCTTGTCGGGCAGCGGCGTGCTCGACTTCCTGTTCAGCGGCGACGCCAGCTCTGCTGGCGCGGCAACTGCGACGCTGAGCAACTTCAGCGGCGCCTTCGCCGGTGCCACGCCGTATGGCGACGTTAGCGGCGATGTCGGCACCAGCCTGGTATTTGACAACGTCAACGGCTATGCCGAGCTGCTGCAGCTTGTCAATCTGGGCGGCCAGTTCGGCTTCGACCTGCGTTTCGACCTGGCCCCGCTAGGCGATGGCACGAGCTTCAGCTTCGCGCTCTACGACCCGGCCTTCACCAGCTACCTCGGCATCAATGGCGACCTGGCAAAGTTCGAGCTGATCCCTGGCAGCCCGATCGGCGTATCGGCCGATAATGCCCTGAGCACCACCACCATCGCCAGCGAAGTGCCCGAGCCCGCAAGCCTGGCCTCGCTGGCCCTGGGCCTGGCATTGATGGGCTCGACGCTGCGCGCGCGCCGCAAGCAGTAAGCGCTGCGTTTCAAGCGGCAACCGAGGCACATCCGGCGCAGGCCGGATGTGCTTTTTTTATGTGTTCAACTGCCCTGGCCGCTACGGCGCATGGCGTCGACGCGGAAGGCTTCGGCATTGCCGTCGATGATGCGCAAGCCGCTGCAATCCTGGGCGGCGCAGTCGGGCGCGGGCATCTGGCCGGTCGCGGAGCGGTCGACGGAGAGGTCGACGACCTGGGTCGCGGCCGCGGTCTGGAGTTCGGGAACGATGTTGTCGGGGGGGAGTGCCGCCACAGGCGCTGAGGGCGGCGGCGATCGCGATGGTGCTGAGCAGGGTAGGCAGGCTGGAGATTTTCATGATGTTCAGGCAGGCTCGTCAGTGATGCAATCTATTGTAGCTAGGAATTTTTCTTGGTAATAATTGATATTTGAGGAAATCAACGTAGATGCGAGATATTGAACACCAGATGCGTGCAACATCGACGAACTTGGATGCAGATCGTAGGAATTATCCTACGAGAAATAGAAAAACACGCTACCGGATTATTTTCGCTCAGTCGTATGTTTGGCAAAGGCAATAATAAGTATACTCATGCAACTAAATGATGGGTGCCGCCGTCCCGGACCAGCGCACGCTTGACCGGTGGGACCGGGCAGGTATGATGAGCTCATGCAAAAACTTGCCATCCTCGTATTGCTGGCCTGCGCGGCCTGCACCACCCGGGCCGACGGTCCGTCCTCCACTCCTGCCGCGCCGCCGGCGGGCGCAAGCGGCGCGGCGCCCGCGATCGCGGCGCCGGCGGGCACCCTGGCACGCATCCAGGCCCTGGTCGGCAAGGCCGAGTGCTCGGATGACAGCCAGTGCAAGGTGCTGCCGATCGGCGCCAAGGCGTGCGGTGGCCCGGCCAGCTACCTGGCCTGGTCGACAGCCACGCCCGGCAGCGCCGAATTGCCGGCGCTGGCCGAGCGTTACCGCGCCGAGCAGCAGGCCGGCAACACAGCCTCGGGCAGGATCTCGACCTGCAGCATCGTGCCCGAGCCGCAAGTTGCCTGCCGCGCCAACACCTGCCAGTTGGCGGGCGCGACGCTCGCCAGGTAAGCATCGGATACCGGCTTGTGTCTGATAGCAACGGGCTGACGCGCCTGGGATGCTGGTGGCAAGCGCACCGTCATCGACAGCGCCTCTGACGGCGATTTTTTCGGCATTTCCCAAAGGCGAGCTCGAGCGCTTTTATGCCGGCGGTGTGATGCAGGCGCATGCCCCATGCCCGTCGTTTTCCTGACATGACCCGCCGGCGCCGGGCGGCTTGCGCGGCTGTTCTGGAACAACTGTCGCAGTAAGGCCAAAGCAGGCCTTCGCACCGCTATTTTATTGCTCGGAGTATATTGCCGTGTTACGCTTGACGGGTTTGATCAAAGCGTCAGCTCAGGAGTATCCGGATGCAAGTCTTAACCCGCAACACCATGTCGGCGCGTGCACGTGCGCGCGGCTTCACGCTGCTCGAACTGCTGGTCGTGATCGTCATCATCGGTCTCCTGGCCGCGTATGTCGGCCCCAAGTATTTCTCCCAACTCGGCAAGTCCGAAGTGACCATCGCCAAGGCCCAGATCGACGCCTTCGAGAAGTCGCTCGATACCTATCGCCTCGACGTCGGGCGCTACCCATCCGCCGAGGAGGGCCTGGCCGCCCTGATGACGGCGCCCGCCAGTGCCGGCGTGAAGTGGAACGGCCCTTACCTGAAGAAGGGCGTGCCGGCCGACCCGTGGGGGCATCCGTATCAATACCGCTCGCCGGCCACCAAGGGCGAGTACGAGATCGTCTCCCTCGGCCGCGACGGCCAGCCTGGCGGCGTCGGCGATAATGCCGACATCTCCTCGCTCTGATCCACCCATTTACTTCTTCCACCCCGGGCACGTCTTCATGCAGTTTGCAGTTCGCACCCTGGCGCCCGACCTGTCGATCACGAATGTCCTGATCGACGCGCTCGACGAAGCCGACGCGCGGCGCCAGGCCGAGGCCCGCGGCCTGTTCGTCAGCGCCGTCGCCGCGCAGGGCGGCGCCCGCATGGCGCGCGCCCGTGGCCCCAAACTCAACCTCGTCCTGTTCAGCCAGGAGCTGCTGGCGCTCTTGAGCGCGGGCCTGGGCATCGTCGAAGGCCTCGAGGCCCTGCTGGAAAAGGAAGCCAATCCGTCCGCGCGCGGCGTGCTCGAACGCCTGCTCGCCGGCCTGCGCGAAGGCCAGCGCTTTTCCGGCGTGCTGGCCGCCCAGCCGGCGCTGTTCCCGCCGCTGTATGTCGGCATCGTGCGCGCCGCCGAAGGCACCAGCGACCTGCCGCGCGCACTGTCGCGCTACATCGACTACCAGCAGCGCATCGATACCGTGCGTTCGAAAATCGTCAGCGCCTCGATTTATCCGGTGATCCTGCTGTGCGTGGGCGGCGGCGTGTCCGGTTTCCTGATCGGCTATGTGGTGCCGCGCTTCGCCGAGGTCTACCAGGGAGCGGGGCGCCAGCTGCCGTGGATGAGCCAATTGCTGCTCGAATGGGGCCAGTTCGCGTCCAGCCATGGCAGCGCGATCCTGGTTTGCGCGGTGGCGCTGGTGGCGCTCGCCGTCGCCGGCATCCGGCGCCTGCTGCATAGCGGCGGCATCGCGCGCCTGCTGGCGCGCCTGCCTGGCATCGGCGAACGTGCCCGCATCTACGAACTGTCGCGCCTCTACCTGACCCTGGGCATGCTGACCGAGGGCGGTATCACGATCGTGGGCGCCATCGAGACCGTGCAGCCGATGGTATCGAACACCCTGCGCACGGCGCTCGCGAACGCGCGCGCGGCCATCGAATCGGGACGCCCGCTGTCGGACGCCTTCGAAGCTTACGGCCTGACGACGCCGATCTCGCTGCGCATGCTGCGGGTCGGCGAGCGCACCGGCGACATGGGGCCGATGCTGACCCAGTCGGCCGCTTTCTACGACGGCGAGATCAGCCGCTGGATCGACCGCTTCACGCGCACCTTCGAGCCGCTCCTGATGGCCGCCATCGGCCTGGTGGTCGGGGCCATCGTGGTGCTGCTGTACATGCCGATTTTCGACCTGGCGGGAGATATGTCTTGAAAGGCGATGCCGTGATCGCCATCGATTCGGCGCTGCTGGCGCGTGCCCGGCTGCAAGCGCGCCAGTCGCAACGGGTGCTGGTGGCCGAACTCGAAGCGCTGACCGGGTTCGAGCCGCGCCAGCTGGTGGCCGCGCTGGCCGAACCCTTCGGCCTGTCGGTGATGGAGACCAGCGAGATGCTGAGCCAGGAGCCGGCCTTCGATCTGCTGCCGCTGGCGCAGGCCATGGGGCGCCACTGCGTGCTGCTGCGCGGCGCGCAGGGCCAGGTGACCGGCGTGATCGCCGACCCGTTCGACCTGGACCAGCAAACCTGGCTGGCGGCGCAGGCCGGCAGTTCGCCGCGCGCGCCGCTGCACCTGCGCCTGGCGCTGGCCTCGGACATCCAGGCCTATCTGTCGCGCCAGGAAGCCTCGGCGCGCGCGGTCGACACGCTCGCGCCGAGCAATGCCGACGCCCGGCGCGACGGCAAGACGGCGGCGGTGCTGTCGTTCGCCTCGGTCTCGGAAGCGGGCAGCCCGGCCGTCAAGCTGGTCAACTCGACCCTGTACGACGCCTTGAAGGCGGGCGCCTCCGACATCCACCTGGAGAGCACGGCGACCGGCCTGGCCGTCAAATACCGTGTCGACGGCGTGCTCGATCATGTGACCAGCGTGGGCGGGATCGAGCTGGCCGAACACATCATCTCGCGCCTGAAGGTGCTGGCCGAACTCGACATCGCCGAGCGCCGCATTCCCCAGGACGGGAGCTTTCGGGTCGAGTCGGGCGGGCGCGAGATCGACCTGCGCGTGTCGATCATGCCAAGCATTCACGGCGAGGATGCGGTCATCCGTATCCTCGACAAGCGCGCCATGGTCGAAGCCTATGGCGCGCTGACGCTGGAAGCGCTCGGCTTCGACGCGCCCTCGCTGGCGACCCTGCGCATGCTGGCCCAGGAAGCCTACGGCATGCTGCTGGTGACCGGGCCGACCGGTTCGGGCAAGACCACGACGCTGTACGCGGCGCTGACCGAAATCCATAACGGACGCGAAAAGATCATCACCATCGAAGACCCGGTCGAATACCAGCTGCCCGGCATCCTGCAAATTCCCGTCAACGAGAAAAAGGGCCTGACGTTCGCGAAAGGCTTGCGCTCGATCCTGCGCCACGATCCGGACAAGATCATGGTCGGCGAGATCCGCGACCGCGAGACCGCCGAGATCGCGGTGCAGTCGGCGCTGACCGGACACCTGGTCCTGACCACCGTCCACGCCAACAACGTGTTCGATGTGTTCGGGCGCTTCACCCACATGGGCATCGATCCGTATGCCTTTGTCTCGGCCCTGAACGGCATCTGGGCCCAGCGCCTGGTGCGCATGAACTGCCCGCATTGCGCGGTGCGCTATCAGCCGAGCGATGCCGAGCTGTTTTCGGCGCGCCTGGAGCGCGACCTGGCCGAGGAGTTTGTCTTCATGCGCGGAAAAGGCTGCGGCGACTGCCGCGGCACCGGTTACAAGGGCCGGCGCTCGATCGCCGAAATCCTGATGCTCAACGACGAGATCCGCGAGCTGATCGTCGACAAGCAGCCGATCCGCCGCATCAAGGCCGCGGCCCACGCGAACGGCACCCGCAGCCTGCGCCTGGCCGCGCTCGACCTGGTGCGGCGCGGCGCCACCACCCTCGACGAAATCAAGCGGGTGACCCAGCATGCGTAGACTGCCCGGACAAGCGCTGCGCGTGGGCGTGGAGCACGACAGCCTGGCCCTGGTCTCGACCGGCGGCTGGTTCGGCGCGCGCGGCGACGTCGTCGCCGAGCTGCGCCTCGACGACGGCGCCGGGCCTGGCGCGCTGGCGCACGGCTTGCGCGCGCTGCTGGGCGAGGGCAGGGCCGCCGGCTGGCCCGTGAGCGTGGTGCTGGCCGACGAACTGGCGCGCATGTGGCAGGTGGCGCCGCCGCCGCAAGCGGCCAGTCCAGCCGACCTGGAAGCGGCCGCCGCGATGCGCTTTGCCAGCCTGTTCGGCGCGCCGCCGAACGGCTGGACCATCGCCGCCGACTGGCAGGCCACGCATCCGTTCCTGGCCGCGGCGCTGCCGTCGGCGCTGCTGGCGACGCTGGCGCAGGCCGCGCTCGAAGCGCGCTGCCACCTGGTCGAAGTGGTGCCGCAGTTTGTCGCCGCCATGAACGGCTGGCGCAAGCTGCGCCGGCCCGGTGCCTGGTTCGGCCTGGTGCACGGCCAGGTCCTGAGCCTGGCCGCCTACGACGGCGCGCGGCTGGCGGCCCTGCGCACGGCCGTCGTGCCGCCGGGCGCCGGGCGCGACTGGCTCGAGCGCCACGTCGTACGCGAGGCGCTGCGCATCGGCATCGAGCAACCCGCGCGCCTGCAGCTATGCGGCAGCGCGCCGCGCGACTGGGCCGGCAACGGGGGAGGCCAGACGTTCGGCTGCACGCTGCTGGGCGAGGAAGTGCGGGCCAGTTCCGGCGCCGTGCGCCTGGCGCGTACCGGGAGCGCCGCATGAAGCGCGTCCGCCTCGATTTTGCCCCGCCCAGCCTGCGCCGCACGCTGCATCGCTTGCCGCCGCTGGCCTGGGTTCCGGTTGTTGGAGGACTCTGCCTGTGCGCGGCGGCCCTGGTGCAGGTGCTTGACTATCGCGAACAGCGCGAGGAAGTCGACGCCCAGCTGGCGGCGCTGCGCGCGCGCGCAGCGGCCCCGGTCGTGCTGCCGCGCGCGCAGGTGGCCGGCATCGGCGAACAGGAAGCGGCGGCGGTCAACGGCGCCATCTCGAAACTGAATCTGCCCTGGCGCGGCCTGCACGACGCCGTGCGCGCGGCCACGCCCGCGAACATCGCGCTGCTGGCGCTGGAACCGGATGCGAAGAAGCGCGTGCTGCGCATCACGGCAGAAGCGAAGACCAGCGGCGACATGCTGGACTATGTGGGCGCGCTCGGCCGCACGGCCTTGTTCGGCAGCGTGACCTTGACGCGCCACGAAGTGCTGGAGCAGGATCCGAACCGGCCGCTGCGCTTCCAGGTGGACGCAGGATGGGGGGCGCCATGACGCTGACCATGGCCTGGCTGCGCCTGCGACTTGCGCTGCGCGCGGTCAATCCCGCCGCGCTGGCCGCGCTGCTGCTGTGCGCCGTGGGCCTGGGCACCCTGGCCTTGGTGGTGCCGGCACGCCAAGCCCTGGAGCAGGAAGGCTTGCAGGCGCGGCGCGCCGCCCGCAAGCCGCCGCCAAGCATGGCGCCGCTGGAAGTGGGCGGCGGCGCGGTCGCCAACCTGGCGCTGTTTCGCACGGCGCTGGGCCGCCAGGCCGATGTCGAAGCCGACCTGTCGACCCTGTTCGGCATCGCCGCCAAATCCGGTCTGGTGCTGCGCCAGGGAGAGTACAAGCGCGGCGTCGAGCGCAACGCCCGGCTCTACACCTACCAGGTCGATTTGCCGGTGAAGGGCAGTTATGGCCAGGTCTGGCGCTTCGCGCTGCAGGCACTGCGCGCGATTCCCTACGCCGCGCTCGACGATATCGCTTTCAAGCGCGACAGCATCGGCGAGAGCGCCGTCGAGGCGCGCCTGCGCCTGACGCTGTTCCTGGCCGACGCACCGGGAGCGCGCCGATGAAGCCGCGCCACGCTGTGATGGGCGCGGCGCTGGTGGTGGCCGCGCTGTTGCTGGCCTTCGGCGAGCGCGGCCCGCAAGCGGAGCTGGCCGAGGCGGTCGAACGTCCGGGCGCGCTCGCTTCGCGCGCCGCGCCCGCGACCAGGGCCGCCGCGAAACCGGAGCCGGCGATCGCACGCCTGGTGCCGCGCGCGCTGCTGCTCGAGGACGACGCCGGCGCCGACGAACATGCCCTGTTCGCGCGCCAGGACTGGACCCCGCCACCCCCGCCGCCGCCGAAAGCGCTGCCGCCGCCGCCCCCGCCGCCGCCGACCGCACCCCCGTTGCCCTTCACCGTCATCGGCAAATCGCTCGAAGACGGCAAGTGGGAAGTGTATCTGGCCAATGGCGAGCGTACCCACGCCGCCGCGGTCGGCGCCGTGCTCGATGGCACCTGGCGCATCGACCGCATCGCGCCGCCCCTGATGACCCTGACTTATCTGCCGCTGAACCAGGTCCAGCAGCTCAACATTGGAGTATTCGAGTAATGGTTCTTTCCCGGATTCGTGCCCTGGCCGCCATCCTCGCCGGTGCCGCGCTGCTGGCCGGCTGCACGGCGCAGCGCGCCTACCAGGACGGCAATGCGCTGGTCGCGCAGGACCAGGTCGGCGCCGGCCTGGTGAAATACCGCGAGGCGGTCGCCGCCGACCCGGGCAATGCCTTGTACCGCGCGGCGCTGCTGCGTGCGCGCGACACCAGCACCACGCGCCTGGTCGAACAGGCCGAGCGCGAACTGGCGGCCGGCCGCGTCGGCGCCGCGCGCGCCGCCTACCAGCAGGTGCTCGCGGTCGATCCGGCCAACGAACGCGGCCTGGCCGGCATGCGCCAGCTCGAGGCCGACCGGCGCCACGGCGCCATGCTCGAGGCCGCGCGGCAGGACGTCCAGAAGAAGGATCCCGAGGCGGCGCGCCAGAAGCTGGCCGCCATCCTCACCGAGCGCCCCGGCCATGAAGGCGCGCGATTGCTGCTGGCCGAACTCGACGAGCAGGCCACCGCGCCGGCGGCCGATACCGTGCTGGCCGCGTCGTTTCGCAAACCGATCAGCCTCGAGTTCCGCGAAGCGCCGCTGCGCCAGATCTTCGAGATCATCGCGCGCCATTCCGGCCTCAATTTCGTCTTCGACAAGGACGTGCGCTCGGACACGCGCACCTCGATCTTCCTGAAAAACAGCACGGTGGAGGCGGCCGTGCACTTCCTGCTGGTGACGAACCAGCTCGAGCGCCAGGTCATGGACGGCAACACCATCCTGATCTTTCCCAACAGCGCCGCCAAGCTCAAGGAATACCAGGAGCTGACGGTCAAGACCTTCTACCTGGCCAACGCCGACGCCAAGAGCATCGCCAACACCTTCAAGACCATCCTGAAGTCGCGCGATGTCGTGGTCGACGAAAAACTCAACCTCGTGATCCTGCGCGACAGTCCGGAAGCGATCAAGCTCGCCGGCCAGCTGGTCGCCCTGCAGGACGTGGCCGAGCCGGAAGTCATGCTCGACGTCGAAGTGCTCGAGATCAAGCGCTCGCGCATCATGGACCTGGGCGTGGCCTGGCCCCAGAGCCTGGGCTTCGCGCCGCTCATTGGCGCCAGCGGCGCGGCGCTCTCGATCGACGAACTGCGCGGCATCAATAGCAGCTTGGTCGGCGTCACGGGAGTCCGCGCCACGCTCAACGCCAACAAGACCGACACCGATTCGAACACGCTGGCCAATCCGCGCATCCGCGTGCGCAACAAGGAAAAGGCCAAGGTCGTCATCGGCGACAAGGTCCCCAACATCACCAGCAACGTCTCGCCCACCACCACCGGCGCCTTCGTGACGCAGTCGATCAACTATGTCGACGTCGGCCTGACGCTGAACGTCGAGCCGACCATCTACCTGAACAACGAAGTCGGGATCCGCATCTCGCTCGAGGTGAGCAACCTGGTCGACACCGTGACGACCGATTCGGGCTCGGTCGCCTACCGCATCGGCACGCGCTCGGCGACGACCATGCTGCAATTGAAGGACGGCGAGAACCAGGTGCTGGCGGGCCTGATCAACAGCGAAGAGCGCAGCAGCGGCAGCAAGGTGCCGGGCGTGGGCAACCTGCCGATCCTGGGCCGCCTGTTCGGCAGCACGCGCGACGCCAATGACAAGACCGAGATCGTGCTGTCGATCACGCCGCACCTGGTGCGCACGATCCAGCGTCCTTCGGCCGGCGCGTCGGAGTTCAGCGCCGGTACCGAAGCGAGCTTCCGCCGCCGTCCCGACACGGCGCCGCGCCTGCCGACGGTGCAGCCGGCGCCCGCCGCGCGCGCGCCAGGCGTGGCGCCGCCTGGCCAGCCAGCGGCGCCGGCGCTGCCGGTGGCGGTGACGGGCGTGCCGCTGTCGCAGCCGATCGCGACCCCGCCTGGCGCCGTGCAGATCACCCCGATCCCGGCGCCGCCGGCCAATCCGCCGGTGCAATGAAGCACGCCGCGTCACCCGCCGCGCGCGGCTTCACGCTGATCGAACTGCTGGTCACGCTCGCCATCCTGGCGCTGCTGGCCACGCTCGTGATCCCGGTCGGCCAGACCGTGGTCCAGCGCCGCAACGAACAGGTGCTGCGCCAGTCGCTGCGCGAGATCCGCCAGGCCATCGACGCCTATAAACGGGCGTCCGACGAAGGACGCGTGGCCAAAGCGGTGGGCGCCAGCGGCTACCCGGCGAAACTGGAGCTGCTGGTCGAAGGCGTGCGCGACGTGCGCAGCCCGAAAGGGGCGAAGATCTATTTTTTGCGGCGCCTGCCGCGCGACCCCTTCACGCCCGATCCGGCCCTGGCTGACGCGGCCACCTGGGGCAAGCGCAGCTACGCCAGCGAGGCCGACGAGCCGAAGGAGGGCGACGATGTCTACGACGTCTTGTCGCTCTCGGAGCGGGTCGGCCTGAACGGCATTCCCTACAAGCGGTGGTAAGCATGCGCGCATCGACGACGAAACGGGGCTTCACGCTGATCGAACTGCTGGTGGTGCTGGCGATCGTGGCCCTGCTGCTGACGCTGGCAGTGCCGCGCTTCTTCCCGAGCGTGGACGCGGCCAAGGAGACCATCCTGCAGGACAACCTGCGCAGCGTGCGCACGGTGATCGACCAGTATTATTCGGACACCGGACGCTATCCGGACTCGCTCGAACAGCTGGTCGAGAAAAAATACCTGGCGCGCCTGCCGGTCGATCCGATTCTCGAATCCGACAGCGGCTGGGTGATCGTCGCGCCGGAAGACGAGACCACGCCGGGCGCGGTCTACAACATCAGGAGCGGCGCGCCGGGCAATGACCGCAGCGGCCGTCCCTACGCCGAATGGTAGCGCGGCGCGTCCGCGGGCAGGGCGGCTTCACCTATGTCGGACTGGTGGTGTTCGTGGCGATCCTGGGCATGGTCGGCGCGGCGACGCTGAAGGTCGACGCCTTGCTGCGGCGCGCGGCGGCCGAGCGCGAGCTGCTGGAAATCGGCGCGGCCTACAGCGAAGCGCTGCGCAGCTATGCCGCGGCGACCCCGCGCGGCCAGCCGCCCTGGCCGCCGAGCCTGCGCGAACTGTTGCGCGATCCGCGTTTTCCGGGCACGCGGCGCCACCTGCGCAAGATCTTCGTCGATCCGGTCACCGGCGGCACCGAATGGGGCGTGGTCTACCAGGCCGACAAGGCCGGCGTGCTGGCCCTGTACAGCCTGTCGCAGGCGCGGCCGCTGAAGCTGGCCAATTTCGACGCGCGCTTTCGCGGCTTCGAGAACAAGGAACACCTGTCGGAATGGCGTTTCATGGCGGGCCAGGCGCCGGAGCCGGCCCCGGTCCCGGCGCCGCCGATGCCGGTGCCTGCGCCGGGGACGCCGGCGCTGCCGCCCGCCGCACCGGCCCAGCCGCTGCCGCCGCCCGATCCGCAAGCCGAGCCCGCGCCGGAGGACGAGCCGGAGCCGGAGCCGGAACCGGAACCGGAAGCGCCGCCGGAAGCGCCGCCCACCACCGCCGCGACGGTGTCGGGGCGCTGACTACTTGGCGCGGCGCTTGAAGTCGCCCGGGCGAAAGCCGAGGCCGGCGAGGACGCCGAAGTAGCTGATACCGGCCAGGCCGATGATGCCGAACAGCGCCGCGGCGCGCAGCAGCGGCTGGGCGCGCAGGCCGGCCCAGTCGAACTGGGCCTGGCTGAACCAGGTGAGCGCGCCCATCACGCTGACCGCGATGGCCAGTTTCAGGAAGAAGGTCCACCAGCCCGGCTGGGGCGTATAGATGCCGCGCTTGCGCAGGCCCGTGTACAGGAAGGCGGCGTTGATGCAGGCGCCCAGGCCGATCGACAGCGCCAGGCCGGCCACGCCCAGCACCGGCACGAAGACCAGGTTCATCAATTGGGTGGCGACCAGCACGCCGACCGCGATGCGCACCGGGGTGCGGATATCCTGGCGCGCGTAGAAGGCGGGGGCCAGGGTCTTGACCAGGATGATGCCGACCAGGCCGGCGCTGTAGGCCATCAGGGGCAGGGACGAATTGGTGATCGCGGCGGCCGTGAATTTACCGTAGTGGAAGAGGGTGGCGATCAGCGGCTCGGCCATCGCGGCCATGCCGACGGCGGCCGGCACGGCCAGCAGGAAGGTCAGGCGCAGGCCCCAGTTCAGCAGCGACGAGTATTCGTGGGTGTCGTCCTCGGCGCTGGCTTTCGACAGGCTGGGCAGCAGGATGGTGCCGAGCGCCACGCCCAGCATCGCGGTCGGGAATTCCATCAGGCGGTCGGCGTACTGCAGGGCCGACACGGCGCCTTCGGCCAGGCCGGCGGCGATACTGGTATTGATCAGGAGACTGATCTGGGCCGCCGAGACGGCGAACACGGCCGGCCCCATTTTTTTCAGCATGCGCCGCACGCCGGCGTCGCGCAGGCCCGACAGCGGATTGAACGAGATACGCGGCAGCATGCCGATCTTCACCAGCGCCGGGATCTGTATGCCGACCTGGAGCAGGCCGCCGACGCACACGGCAATGGCCATCGCATAGATCGGCTGCTCGAGGTAATGCACCAGCACCAGCGAGGCGAAGATGAAGGAGAGGTTCAGCAGGACCGGGGTGAAGGCCGGAATCTTGAACTGGCGCCAGGTATTGAGGACGCCGCCGGCCAGCGCCACGAAGGACATGCAGGCGATATAGGGAAACATCAGGCGCGTCATCAGGACCGAGGCGTCGAAGGCCGCCGGATTGCGCTCGAGGCCGCCCGCGATCATGTACAGCAGCACCGGCGCGCCGACGATGCCGACGATGCTGGTCAACACCGTGGCCCAGACCAGCGAGGTGGCGACATGGTCGACCAGGCTCTTGGTGGCGTCGTGTCCGTGCTGGGTCTTATATTCCGACAAGATCGGCACGAAGGCTTGCGAGAAGGCCCCTTCGGCGAACAGGCGGCGCAGCAGGTTGGGGATGCGGAAGGCGATGATGAAGGCGTCGGTATAGGCCGAGGCGCCGAAAGCACGGGCAAACAGGCTTTCGCGCAACAGGCCGGTGACACGCGACAGCATGGTCATGCTGGAGATGGCAGCGAGGGTCTTGAGCAGATTCATGGGGCGAGATTATAGCTGGGCAACACCTCGCGCGGCAGCTTCGCGGCGCCAAAAATGAAGAATGAATTGCCGGGGGAGGATTCCTTCGCTATAATCGTGGGCTGTACTGAATTCTGTTGGCAGACACAATGTTTTGGCAGGCACTGGAATGGGCCAGTTTGACTCGCTAATGTTTGCAAACGCAACTTGACCCCGATTTAGGAAATTCCATGGCAAATACCGCACAAGCGCGCAAACGCGCTCGTCAAGCAGTTAAGCAAAACGCACACAACAGCTCGCAGCGTTCGACCCTGCGCACCGCCATCAAGGCCGTCCGCAAAGCCATCCAGGCAGGCGACAAAGCTGCTGCGACCACCATCTTCCAGTCGTCGGTCTCGACCATCGACAGCATCGCCGACAAGAAGATCATCCACAAGAACAAGGCCGCTCGCCACAAGAGCCGCCTGGCTGCTGCCCTGAAAGCCCTGTCGGCTTAATAGCCCGCTTCGCAGCCCGGCTTGCGCGCGGCCTCGGCCGCGCTGGCAGTACAGTGGAAGAAAGACCCGCCCCGACTTCGGTCCCGGCGGGTTTTTCCGCTTTCGGAGGATTTTTGCTCCGGCCCCGGAGTGCGATTCCCTTGTCCCGGCGCTTGCTAAAGCTGTAGCGCCTAGTAAAATACTGGTGCATAATGTGAAACGCTCGTCTTATGTCTTATAGAAGACCTGGGCCGCTGTAGAGGTCTTTCGGACGACCAGCGTTACTTATCAAGATTTATATATCGCGAACCGTTCGCGAGAACCGAGGAAAAAGCGCATGAGCAGTAATCCGACCATCATCTATACCCTGACCGACGAGGCACCGCTGCTGGCGACCCACGCCTTCCTGCCTGTCGTCACCACCTTCACCAAGGCCGCCGGCATCGACGTCGTGTCGAGCGACATTTCGGTCGCGGCCCGCATCCTGGCTGCTTTCCCGGAAAACCTGACGCCAGAGCAACGCGTGCCGGACTCGCTCGCCGAGCTGGGCAAGAAGACGCTGGAAGCCGACGCCAACATCATCAAGCTGCCGAACATCAGCGCCTCGGTCGGCCAGTTGAGCGCCGCGATCAAGGAACTGCAGGACAAGGGCTACAACCTGCCCGACTACCCGGCCGACGCCAAGACCGAAGAAGAAAAAGCGATCAAGGCACGCTACAACAAGTGCATCGGCTCGGCCGTGAACCCGGTCCTGCGCGAAGGTAACTCGGACCGCCGCGCACCGCGCGCCGTGAAAGAGTACGCACGCAAGAACCCGCATTCGATGGCCGCGTGGTCGCCAGCCTCGCGCACCCACGTCTCGCACATGACCCATGGCGACTTCTACCATGGCGAAAAGTCGATGACGGTGCAAGGCGCGCGCGACGTCAAGATGGAACTGATCACCGCCGGCGGCAAGACCATCGTCCTCAAGCCGAAGGTCGCGCTGCAGGATGGCGAGATCATCGATTCGATGTTCATGAGCCGCAAGGCGCTGCTCGCGTTCTACCAGCAGCAGATCGACGACGCCAAGGAAACCGGCGTGCTGTTCTCGCTGCACGTCAAGGCGACGATGATGAAGGTCTCGCACCCGATCGTCTTCGGCCACTGCGTGCGCATGTTCTACAAGGAAGCGTTCGAGAAGCACGGCGCCCTGTTCGACAGCCTCGGCATCAACGTCAACAACGGCATGGCCGATCTGTACAACAAGATCGCCGACCTGCCGGCCTCGCAGCGCGAAGAAATCGAGCGCGACCTGCACGCCTGCCAGGAACACCGTCCGGCGCTGGCCATGGTCGACTCGACCAAGGGCATCACCAACTTCCATTCGCCGAACGACGTCATCGTCGACGCGTCGATGCCGGCCATGATCCGCGCCGGCGGCAAGATGTACGACGCCAACGGCAAGCTCAAGGAAGTCAAGGCGGTCATTCCGGAATCGACCTTCGCCCGCATCTACCAGGAGATCATCAACTTCTGCAAATGGCACGGCGCTTTCGATCCGAAGACCATGGGCACGGTCCCGAACGTGGGCCTGATGGCCCAGCAGGCCGAAGAGTACGGCTCGCACGACAAGACCTTCGAGATGCCGGAAGCGGGCGTGGCCAACATCACCGACCTGGCAACGGGCGAAGTGCTGCTGACGCAAAACGTGGAGCAGGGCGACATCTGGCGCATGTGCCAGGTCAAGGACGCGCCGATCCGCGACTGGGTCAAGCTGGCCGTGACGCGCGCGCGCAACTCGGGCATGCCGGCCGTGTTCTGGCTCGACCCGTACCGTCCGCACGAGAATGAACTGATCAAGAAGGTGCGCACCTACCTGAAGGACCACGACACCAGCGGCCTGGACATCCAGATCATGTCGCAGGTGCGTGCGATGCGCTACACGCTCGAGCGCGTCAGCCGCGGCCTGGACACCATCTCGGTGACCGGCAACATCCTGCGCGACTACCTGACCGACCTGTTCCCGATCCTGGAACTGGGCACCAGCGCCAAGATGCTGTCGATCGTCCCGCTGATGGCCGGTGGCGGCATGTACGAAACCGGCGCCGGCGGTTCGGCACCGAAGCACGTGCAGCAGCTGACCGAAGAAAACCACCTGCGCTGGGATTCGCTGGGCGAGTTCCTGGCCCTGGCGGTGTCGCTGGAAGACCTCGGCATCAAGACCGGCAGCAGCAAGGCCAAGGTCCTGGCGCAAACCCTGGACGCGGCCACCGGCAAGCTGCTCGACAACCGCAAGTCGCCTTCGCCCAAGACCGGCGAACTCGACAACCGCGGCAGCCAGTTCTACCTGTCGCTGTTCTGGGCCCAGGAACTGGCTGCGCAGAAGGACGACGCCGAACTGGCCGCCTACTTCGCGCCGCTGGCCAAGAACCTGGCCGAGAACGAAGCCAAGATCGTCGCCGAGCTGCTGGCGGTGCAGGGCAAGCCGGCCGATATCGGCGGCTACTACAAGGCCGACGAAGCCAAGGTGAAAGCCATCATGCGTCCGAGCGCGACCTTCAACGCCGCGTTGGAGTCGCTCGGTAAGTAAGCCTTCCGGCTGAAAACGACAAACCCGCCGTCCTGAAAGGGGCGGCGGGTTTTTTCATATTGGATCGACAGCTCGACCCTACGATGAACGTTTGCTACGCAACGCCGCTACCGGCACTTCCACGAACTCCCCGGGCATCAGGGGATGCGTCGACAAACTGAACGGCCCGATACTGCTGCGCACCAGGCGCAGGGTCGGGAAGCCGACCGCGGCCGTCATGCGCCGCACCTGGCGGTTTTTTCCTTCTTCCAGCGTGATCGCGATCCAGCTCGTCGGCTTGTCCTGGCGCGCGCGGATCGGCGGCTCGCGCGGCCACAGCCAGTCGGGTTCGGCGATGCGTACCGCGCGGCAGGGCTTGGTGATGAAGTCGCCCAGGTCGAGCGGCGCCTGCAGGCGCGCCATGGCATCCGCGTCGGGCACGCCGTCGACCTGCACCAGGTAGGTCTTCGCTTCCTTGTGGTCGGGGTGGGCGATCTTGTGCTGCAGGGGGCCGTCGTCGGTCAGCAGCATCAGGCCTTCGCTGTCGGCGTCGAGCCGGCCTGCGGGATAGATGCCGGGGATGTCCAGGTAATCGGCAAGCGACGCGCGGCCCTCTTGCGGCGAAAACTGGCACAGGACCTGGAACGGTTTATTGAAGAGAATCAGCGGCATGAATAATGTTTGGACTAAGAACCTATCCCAGTAGGGAATGAGTCGTTGCTGACGCGCCTTGCCCCCGCTTGCCATGCATCGTCATCAACTTCCTCCTCCCTACTGGGATAGGTTCTAAAACGGGAGAGGGCAGGGCAAACGCTGGTCGCCAGGGCGTGGCATCTGGCAAAATACTGGTGCATAATGCAAGTCGCCATCTTATGTCTTATAGAGGACCTGCGGATATCGCCGCCAGTATTGCGCCGCTATTGTAATGCAGCCGCACGCCAAGCCTGAACCACCTGGGAGAACACGATGTACCAACATATTAACGTACCCGCCGAGGGCGAGAAAATCAGCGTCAATCCCGATTTCTCGCTGAAGGTGCCGGCGCACCCGATCATTCCCTACATCGAGGGCGACGGTACCGGTGCGGACATTACCCCGGTGATGCTGAAGGTGGTCGACGCGGCCGTGGCCAAGGCCTATGGCGGCGCGCGCAAGATCAGCTGGATGGAAATTTTTGCCGGCGAAAAATCGACCAGCATCTACGGTCCGGACGTCTGGCTGCCGGCCGAGACGCTCGAGGTCGTCAAGGATTACGTGGTCTCGATCAAGGGTCCGCTGACCACGCCGGTCGGCGGCGGCATCCGTTCGCTCAACGTCGCGCTGCGCCAGGAGCTCGACCTCTACGTCTGCCTGCGCCCGGTGCGCTATTTCAAGGGCGTGCCCTCGCCCCTGAAGCAGCCCGAGAAGACCGACATGGTCATCTTCCGCGAGAATTCGGAAGACATCTATGCCGGCATCGAGTGGGCGGCCGATTCGGAAGGCGTGAAAAAACTGATCGACTTCCTGACCCGCGAAATGGGCGTCAAGAAGATCCGCTTCCCGGACTCCTCGGGCATCGGCATCAAGCCGGTCTCGCGCGAAGGCACAGAGCGCCTGGTCAAGAAGGCGATCCAGTACGCGATCGACAACGACAAGCCCTCGGTCACGATTGTCCACAAGGGCAATATCATGAAGTACACCGAAGGCGGTTTCCGCGACTGGGCGTACGCGCTGGCGCAAAAGGAGTTCGGCGCCGAGCTGATCGACGGCGGCCCATGGTGCCGTTTCAAGAACCCGAAGACCGGGCGCGACATCATCATCAAGGATTCGATCGCCGACGCCTTCCTCCAGCAGATCCTGCTGCGCCCGGCCGAGTACAGCGTGATCGCCACCCTGAACCTGAACGGCGACTATATTTCCGACGCCCTGGCGGCCCAGGTCGGCGGGATCGGCATCGCGCCGGGCGCCAACATGTCCGATTCGGTGGCCATGTTCGAAGCGACCCACGGCACGGCGCCGAAGTACGCGGGCAAGGATTACGTGAACCCGGGTTCGCTCATCCTGTCGGCGGAAATGATGCTGCGCCACATGGGCTGGATCGAAGCGGCCGACTTGATCATTTCCTCGATGGAAAAATCGATCGCCTCCAAGCGCGTGACCTATGATTTCGCGCGCCTGATGGAAGACGCCACCCAGGTATCGTGCTCGGGCTTCGGCGAGGTCATGATCGAACACATGTAGGCGCGGACCGCCTCCGCCGCGGCGCAGGCCGGTTCCGGCAGGGCGGGGCTTTTTTGTTGCCTTAAGAAAATTAATCGCGCATACTTGTCATATTCATACAACTAGCTACGGAGATTCGCATGCGCCTGCCAGGTCTGGTTTTTTCGCTCGTCTTGCTGGCCACGGCCCCGGCCTGGGCCGCGCCGGTCGACGCCGGGCACCGCGCCGCGATCCTGGCCTGGAAAGCACGTGTGCTCGATCCGTATGCCAGCGTGACGGTCATCGACCGCGATGGCAAGACGATTCCCGAAAGCGTCTTCATCGATATGCTGATCGAACGCCGTTCCGGTACGTTCCGGATCAGCCGGATCGACGCCGAGGGAAGCGCGCCGGCGATGCGCATCGAATTGGTGACGGAAGAAGAGGAAGTGGCCGAGCGCAAGCGAGCCCAATTGCGGCGCCCGCTTAATTAATAAAAGCGTCCCGCGAAAAAAACCCCGCGCATGGCGGGGTTTCTCGCTTCCAAGGGGTGTTATTACATGCCCTGGATGTTGGAAGCTTGCTTGCCTTTAGGGCCTTGCGTGACTTCGAATTGGACTTTCTGACCTTCTTTGAGGGTCTTAAAACCGTTCATGTTGATTGCGGAGAAATGCGCGAACAGATCCTCGCCGCCGTCATCTGGAGTGATGAAGCCAAAGCCTTTGGAATCATTGAACCACTTAACAGTACCAGTTGCCATAAAAGAACTTTCAAATATAAACAAATCACACGAGCCATAAAAGCAAGAAGCTTCTTGCCCCCTCCTCAGCCTGCTCACTTCTTATCGACACGGGCATAAGACCATGTCAATGTGGCCATTGTTGATGCACTAAGTTTTGAAGTCAAGCCCTTTGATGCGACTGTTGTTAATTTTTTCATACGTATTGCATACCCCCTCGCATTCACCCCTTGAATTCGGCAATCGGGACGCCATCTGCGCTTTCAACGGAAAACAAGTAAGATGAACGTGAATCGAAGTGAACCGATCGTAGTGTCTGATATTTCCGCTTTGCAGCATCCCTGAACGCTTTAGAATACGCCCATGGCAACCAAGCAAGATACCGAACAGCTGCTGGAGCGGCAAGTCGTGAAACCACCGCCCCTGTACCAGGTGGCATTGTTGAATGATGACTACACACCCATGGAATTTGTGGTGGCCATCATCCAGGAGTACTTCAACAAGGATCGCGAGACGGCGACGCAGATCATGCTTTCCGTGCACCGTCATGGTAAAGGAGTGTGCGGGGTGTTTTCCAAAGATATAGCGTGTACCAAAGTGGAGTTTGTCTTAACGCATGCGCGCAAGGCGGGGCATCCCCTGCAGTGCGTGATGGAGGAAGTATGATTGCGCAGGAACTTGAAGTATCCCTACACATGGCCTTTGTCGAAGCTCGACAGGCACGGCACGAGTTCATTACCGTGGAGCACCTGCTGCTTGCGCTCCTCGACAATCCCTCGGCCGCGGAAGTCCTGCGTGCATGCGCGGTCAATATCGACGACCTGCGCAAGACCCTGACCAATTTCATCGGTGACAACACGCCGACCGTGCCGGGCACGGGCGAGGTGGACACCCAGCCGACGCTGGGTTTCCAGCGCGTGATCCAGCGCGCGATCATGCACGTGCAGTCGGCCTCGAACGGCAAGAAGGAAGTCACGGGCGCCAACGTGCTCGTCGCGATCTTCGGCGAGAAAGACTCGCACGCCGTCTACTACCTGCACCAGCAGGGCGTGACGCGCCTGGACGTGGTCAACTTTATCTCGCACGGCGTGCGCAAGGACCAGCAGATCGACAGCCAGAAGGCGTCGGAAGGCGTGGAAGAGGCGCAGGTCGAAGGGGCAACGAAGGAAAGCCCGCTCGACCAGTTCACGCAGAACCTGAACAAGGCTGCCGCCGACGGCAAGATCGATCCGCTGATCGGACGCGAGGAAGAAGTCGACCGCGTGATCCAGATCCTGTGCCGCCGCCGCAAGAACAATCCGCTGCTCGTCGGCGAGGCCGGGGTCGGCAAGACCGCCATCGCCGAGGGCCTGGCATGGCGCATCGTCCAGGAAGAAGTGCCTGAAATCCTGCAGAACGCCGTCGTGTTCTCGCTCGACATGGGCGCGCTGCTGGCCGGCACCAAGTACCGCGGCGATTTCGAACAGCGCCTGAAGGCCGTCCTCAAGCAATTGAAGGACACGCCGAACGGCATCCTGTTCATCGACGAGATCCACACGATCATCGGCGCCGGTTCCGCTTCGGGCGGCACGCTCGACGCATCGAACCTGTTGAAGCCTGCCCTGGCGAACGGCCAGCTCAAGTGCATCGGCGCGACCACGTTCACGGAATTCCGCGGCGTGTTCGAGAAGGACCATGCGCTGTCGCGTCGCTTCCAGAAGGTCGACGTCAACGAGCCGACCGTCGAACAGACGGTGCAGATCCTGCGTGGCCTGAAGTCGCGCTTCGAAGAGCACCACGGCGTCAAGTATTCGTCGTCGGCGCTGTCGACCGCGGCCGAACTGGCGGCGCGCTTCATCAACGACCGTCACCTGCCCGACAAGGCGATCGACGTCATCGACGAAGCCGGCGCGGCCCAGCGCATCCTGCCGAAGTCGAAGCAGAAGAAGACCATCGGCAAGGCCGAGATCGAGGAAATCATCGCCAAGATCGCGCGCATCCCACCGCAAACGGTCAACCAGGACGACCGCAGCAAGCTGCAGACGATCGACCGCGATTTGCGCAACGTCGTCTTCGGCCAGGATCCTGCGATCGACGCGCTGGCGTCCGCCATCAAGATGGCGCGCGCGGGCCTGGGCAAACAGGACAAGCCGATCGGCTCCTTCCTGTTCTCGGGTCCGACCGGTGTCGGCAAGACCGAGGTGGCCAAGCAACTGGCCTTCATCCTCGGCATCGAGCTGATCCGCTTCGACATGTCGGAGTACATGGAGCGTCACGCCGTGTCGCGCCTGATCGGTGCGCCGCCGGGTTATGTCGGCTTCGACCAGGGCGGCCTGCTGACCGAGGCCATCACCAAGAAGCCGCATGCGGTGCTGCTGCTGGACGAGATTGAAAAGGCCCACCCGGACATTTTCAACATCCTGCTGCAGGTGATGGACCATGGCACGCTGACCGACAACAACGGACGCAAGGCCGACTTCCGCAACGTGATCATCATCATGACCACGAACGCGGGCGCCGAAAGCCTGACCAAGCGTTCGGTGGGCTTCGTCGATTCGAAGGCCGCCGGCGACGAGCTGGCCGACATCAAGCGCATGTTCACGCCGGAGTTCCGCAACCGCCTGGACGCGACCATCAGCTTCCGCGCGCTGGACGAGGAAATCATCCTGCGCGTCGTGGACAAGTTCCTGATGCAGCTGGAAGAGCAGCTGCACGAGAAGAAGGTGGAAGCCATCTTCACCGAGAAGCTGCGCAAGTTCCTCGCTTCGAAGGGCTTCGATCCGCAGATGGGTGCGCGTCCGATGTCGCGCCTGATCCAGGACATGATCAGGAAAGCCCTGGCCGACGAGCTGCTGTTTGGCCGCCTGGTCAACGGCGGTCGCATCACGGTCGACCTGAACGAGAAGGACGAAGTCACGCTCGAGTTCCCGGAAGGCGACGCACTGCCGCCACCGGCCCCGGCCGAGACGGTCGAGATCGAGTAATCCTCGGCTCTCCCTGCAAACCGCGCCCCGTGCGCGGTTTTTTTTCGCTCGCCCGTCGCCCGCGTTTATTTGCATGTATGCACGCCAACGGCGCGCGCCGCTGTGGCAAACTCATGTTCCCTTGCAATCTATTGCCTACGTGAACATGACCGTCTCCCGCACCATCCTCGCGCTGTCCCTGGCCCTGACCGGCGCCCACGCCGGCGCCGCCGATCCGTACTTCCGTTTCCCGGGCGTGCGCGGCGACACGGTCGTGTTCACCGCCGAGGGCGACCTGTGGCGCACCACGATCGGGGGCGGCAAGGCCACGCGCCTGACCACCCATCCCTCGGCCGAAACCCATGCCGCCATCTCGCACGACGGCAAGTTCGTCGCCTTCGCCGCTTCCTACGAAGGCGCGCAGGAAGCCTATGTGATGCCGCTCGAGGGTGGCCTGCCCAAGCGCATCACCTTCGAGAATGGCGGCGTGACCGTGCTCGGCTGGACCGCGCAGGGCGAGGTGCTGGTCAGTACTGAAAACTCGACCGGTCCCGCCAAGCACCGCGTGGTGGCCGCGCTCGACCCGGTGAAATCGACGCGCCGCGTGCTGCCGCTGGCCGACGCCAACGACGCCGTCATCGACGACACCGGGCGCACCGTCTACTTCACGCGCATGGGCCTGTCGATGACCAACGATAACGTCAAGTCGTATCGGGGCGGGGCACATGCGCAGCTGTGGCGCTTCGACCTGACCGCCAGGAACGAGGCCGAGCCGCTGTTCAAGACCGACGCCAGCAACAACCGGCGCGCGATGTGGTACCAGGGCCGGCTCTACTTCATCAGCGATGCGGGCGGCGCCGACAACCTCTGGACTTCGCGGCCCGACGGCAGCGAGCGGCGCGCGCTCACCAGTCACAAGCAATGGGACGTGCGCACCGCCTCGCTGGGCGACGGCCGCATCGTCTACCAGTTGGGGGCCGACCTGCGCGTGTTCGATATCGCCAGCGGCGCCGACACCCAGATCAAGGCGAGCCTGCTGTCGGACTTCGACCAGCAGCGCGTGCGCCGCGTGAAGTCGCCGCTCGAGGCGCTCACCGGCATCGAGGTCGCCAGCAAGCTCGAGCGCATCGTGCTGACCGCGCGCGGGCGCGTCACCGTCGCCGGCAGCGGCAGCCAGCGCCGCGTCGAGATCGCGGTGCCGGAAGGCGCGCGTGCGCGCGGCGCCGTCTTCAGCCACGACGACAAATCGGTCTACGCGATCGTCGACACCAGCGGCGAGAACGAGATCTGGCGCTACGCGGCCGACGGTTCCGGCACGGGCGAGCGCCTCACAACCGATGGCGCCAGCCACCGCGCCAACCTCTACCCGTCGCCCGACGGCAAATGGCTGGCCCACACCGACAAGAAGGGCCGCACCTGGCTGCTCGACCTGGCGACCAGGACGAATGTCGTCATCGATGACGCCGGCCTGGCCGGCCTGGACCGCTCGGACCAGGTGGTCTGGTCGCCCGACAGCCGCAACCTGGCGTTTGTCCGCGCCGGCAGCGTGGCACGGCGCGACCAGATCGGCATGGTCAACCTCGCGACCCGCGCCGTCAGTTTCGTCACGACCGACCGCTACGAGGCCAGCTCGCCGGCCTTCTCGCCGGACGGCAAATGGTTGTATTTCCTCTCCGCGCGCCACTTCAATGTCGGCAACGTCTCGGTCTGGGGCGACCGCAACATGGGGCCGGTGTTCGACAAGCGCGTCGGCGTATATGCGCTGGCGCTGCAGCCGGACGTGCGCTTCCCGTTCAAGCCCGAGGACGAACTGACCCGGCCGGAAGAGAAGTCGCCCGAGGCGGCCGCCAGGGCGGCCGTGAAGTCGCCCGGCAGCGACGAAGCCGACGGCGGCAAGAATGCGGCGGTCGCCGCGGCCACCGCGGCGGCGACCGCCGGCAAGGCCGGCAGCGACAAGCCGAAGGCGCCGACCCCCTCGGTCATCTACGCCGGCCTGCGCGAGCGCCTGTACGAAGTGCCGCTCGAACCTGGCAACTACCGCGCGCTCGCCGTCGACGACAAGCGCCTGTACCTGCTCGAAGCCGGCGACGACGACGCCGCCAAGGGCACGCTCAAGACGCTGGCGATCGCGCGCAGCGCGCCGCAGCCGGAGACCTTTGCCGCCGGCGTGCGCGAATTCGGACTCTCGCTCGACCGCAAGCACGTCTTCTACCGCACCTTCGCCAAGGGCACGCCGGGCGACATGCTGATCGTCGACGCCGGCGCCAAGGCGCCGGCCGACCTCTCGAAAGCGAGGATCAAGATCGACGACTGGGCCGTGACCTCGAACCCGCGCCTGGAGTGGAAGCAGATGTTCAACGACGCCTGGCGCATGCACCGCGACTTCCTGTACGACGCCCGCATGCGCGGCATCGACTGGAACGCCGCGCGCACCCGCTATGCGCCCTTGGTCGAGCGCGTGACCGACCGCGCGGAACTGGACGACGTGCTGGGCATGATGATCGGCGAAGTGGGCGCCTTGCATTCGCAGATCCGTCCCGGCGACGTGCGCCGCGCGGCCAGCGAAGGCGTGCCAGCCAGCCTGGGCGCGGTGCTCAGCCGCGTGGCCGAGGGCTACCGTGTCGATCACGTCTACCGCAGCGAGCCGGAGCTGCCGTCCGAAGCGGGACCGCTGGCCGCGCCCGACGTCAACGTCAAGGACGGCGACATCATCACCGCCGTCAACGGCAAGCCGTTGGCGCAGGCGCGCGACATTGCCGACCTGCTGCTCGACACCGCCGGCAAGCAGGTGCTGCTGAATGTGAAGACGCCCGGCGCCAGGCCGCGCGCCGTGATCGTCACGCCCGCCACGATGGCGCGCCACGCCAGCCTGCGCTACGCCGACTGGGAGCAGGGCAGGGCCGAGCAGGTCGACATCGCTTCGAAGGGCAAGATCGGCTACCTGCACCTGCGCGCCATGGTGGCGCGCGACATCAGCGCCTTCGCGCGCGACTTCTACGCCAACATCAACAAGGAAGGCCTGATCATCGACGTGCGCCGGAATAACGGCGGCAACATCGACAGCTGGATCATCGAAAAGCTGCTGCGCCGCTCCTGGTCGTTCTGGGCCTCGAACGGCAAACAGCCCTATTCGAACATGCAGAACACCTTCCGCGGCCACCTGGTGGTGCTGATGGACGAACTGACCTACTCGGACGGCGAGACCTTCGCGGCCGGCGTCAAGGCATTGAAGCTCGGCCCCCTGGTCGGCAAGCGCAGCGCCGGCGCGGGCGTCTGGCTCAGCGACGGCAACGGCTTGCTCGACAACGGCATGGCGCGCGTGGCCGAGAACGGCCAGTTCTCGAGCGAAGGCGAGTGGCTGATCGAAGGCGTGGGCGTGACGCCCGACGTCGAGGTCGAGAACCTGCCGCACGAAACCTTCCAGGGCCGCGACCGCCAGCTCGAGGTGGCCATGACGCTGCTGGAACAGAAGATGAAGGAGCAGCCGGTCAAGCCGTGGACACCGGCGGCCATTCCCGCGATCAAGCGCTAGGGCGCGTATCGCATGAACCGGGCGGCGCCGCAGCGAAGGCGCCGCCGCTTCATCGGCGTGTCACATTCGCCAACTACACTGCGCTCAACTCCATTCACCGTGACGCGCATGTCTCTCGCAAAACTCCAGACCGGCACCAGGATACTCGGTTCCTTCTTCCTCATCTCGCTGCTCATTTTCGTCATCACCGCCGTCGCCCTGTGGCGCATGAACGCGGTCGACGCGCTCACGCGCGACCTGGTGAACGACAAGCTGGCCAGGCAGCAGTTGAGTAGCGACCTGCTCGGCGTGGCGCGCTTGAACGGCTTGCGCATCATGTCGGTCGCGCGCAGCGACAGCCTCGAGCTGGCCGACCTGTACAAGGACCAGCTGCGCGGCGGCGAGCAGCAGGCTGCGAAGATCGAAGCCGCGCTGCGCGCACTTCCGGCGTCGCCCGACGAACAGGCGCTGCTGCGGGCGATGGGGGCGCACCGGGCCGCCTTCGCGCAGGTCACGCAGGCCGTCTTCGGGGCCAAGGACACCGGCCGCATCCAGCAGGCCGAAGAGCTGCTGGCGCGCGAGCTGGAACCGGCCTTCGCGCGTTACACGGGCAGCCTGGAAGCGTTGCTGCGGCACCAGGCGCGCCAGGCGCACGCCCTCGCGGACGACTCGGCGCGCGCTTCGGCCCTCAGCCGCATGCTGCTGCTGGCGCTCGGTGCGGCAGCGCTGGGGGCGGGCGGCCTGCTCGGCTGGATTCTGACGCGCAGCGTCGTCGGTCCGCTGCGGCAAGCCGTGGCGCTGGCCGAGACGGTGGCGCGCGGTGACCTGCGCCCGCTGATCCGGCATCGCCGCGGCGACGAGATCGGGCGCCTGTTCGACGCCCTGAACGGGATGACGGGCGAAGTCGCGGCGACTGTCGCGCGGGTGCTGGACGGCGCGCGCAGCATCGACCGCGCCTCGGCCGGCATCGCCGACGGCAACCAGGACCTCAGCGCGCGCACCGAGCGCCAGTCCGGGGCACTGAAGCAGACCGCCGCCGCGATGCGCGAACTGACCGATGCAATCGACCGCAACAACGCCAGCGCGCGGCGTGCGAATGTGCTGGCCCAGGATGCGGCCACAGTGGTGGGCGAGGGCGCGGACGCGGTCGAGCAAGTCGTGGCGCGCATGGGGGCGCTCAAGACCTCGGCGGACAAGATTGTCCAGATCACCGGCATGATCGACAGCATCGCATTCCAGACGAATATCCTCGCCCTGAACGCCGCCGTCGAGGCCGCGCGTGCCGGCAGCGAGGGACGTGGCTTTGCCGTGGTCGCGGCCGAGGTGCGCGGCCTGGCCCAACATTCGGCCGCCGCGGCCAAGGAAATCAAGAGCCTGATCGGCGCTTCGGCCGGTGAAATCGCCGCCGGCACCGGCATCGCCGGCGTGGCCGGAACCACCATGCACACCGTGTTGCGGCAGGTGCGCGAAGTGGCGCAGCTGCTGGCGGCGATCGACGCCGATAGCGCCAGCCAGGCCGGCGGCGTGCAGGAAGTCGGGCGCGCGATCGCCGATATCGATGCGGCTACGCGTCAGAACGCGGCGATGGTGGGACAAGGCGCGGCTGCGGCCGCGGCGATGCGGGTCCAGGCCGGCGAATTGTCGCAGCTGGTGGCGACCTTCAAGCTCCGGTCCGCGCTGCCGGCCCTGGGCTGATCACACCGCGTCCAGCGCGCGCCGCAAGTCCTCGCGCTGGTCGTCGATGTGCTCGATGCCCACCGAGAGCCGGATCAGCGTATCGCCGATCCCGAGCGATGCGCGCTGGCTGGCGGGAATGCTGGCATGGGTCATCAGGGCCGGATGCTCGATCAGGCTCTCCACGCCGCCCAGGCTCTCGGCCAGCGTGAACACGCGGCAGCGCTCGAGGAAGCGCCGCGCCCCGGCCAGGTCGGACGCCAGCTCGATCGAGACGATGCCGCCGAAGCCGCTCATCTGGCGCCGCGCCAGCGCGTGCTGCGGATGGGTCTCCAGCCCCGGATAGTAGACCTTGCGTACCTTCGGCTCGCGCTCGAGCCACTGCGCCAGCGCCAGGGCATTGGCGTTGCTGCGCTCGACGCGCAGGGCCAGGGTCTTGATCCCGCGCAGCACCAGGAAGCTGTCGAACGGCCCCTGGATCGCGCCCACCGCGTTCTGGATGAAGCCGAGCTGCTCGCGCAGCTGCGCATGCCGCGGCGCCTTGCCGACCACGGCCACGCCGCCGATCACGTCGGAATGGCCGTTCATGTACTTGGTGGTCGAGTGCACGACGATGTCGATGCCCAGCTCCAGCGGGCGCTGGTTGATCGGGCTGGCGAAGGTATTGTCGCAGGCGCTGAGGATGTCGCGCTCGCGGCACAGCGTCGCGATGGCCGCCAGGTCGGCCAGTTTCAGCATCGGGTTGGTCGGCGTTTCGACCCAGACCAGGCGCGTTTCCGGGGTGAGGGCGGCGGCCAGCGCGTCCGGATCGGTCAGGTCGACATAGGTAAAGCGATGTCCCGCGCTGTTGCGGCGCACGCGTTCGAACAGGCGGAAGGTGCCGCCGTACATGTCGTCGCCGGCGACGATGTGGGATCCGCTGGGCAGCAGTTCCAGCACCGCCGCGATCGCCGCCAGGCCCGAGGCGAAGGCGAAGGCGCCGCTGCCGCTTTCGATATCGGCCACGCAGCGCTCGAGCGCCCAGCGCGTGGGGTTGTGCGAGCGGCCGTAGTCGAGCCCTTTATGCACGCCCGGGCTCTCCTGGGCGAAGGTCGAGGTGGCGAAGATGGGCGGCATGACGGCGCCGGTGGCGGGCTCCGGCGACTGGCCGCCGTGGATGACGCGGGTGGCCAGGTGGTAGTTGGTATCCGATGGATTCACGATAGTGTCCTGCGCAGGTGGTTGAGAAGGTCGAAGCGGGTGATCAGGCCGTAGAAGCGGTCGCCGTCCTCGACCACGGCAATCAGGCCGCGGTCGAGGATCTCGCGCAGATCGGCCATGCCGGCCGAGGGGTGCAGGGTTTGCAGCTGCGCGCTCATGGCCTGCGCAACCGGAGCCTGGAAGCGCGCCGCGTCGCGCGTCACGTGTTGCAGCAGGTCGGATTCGTCGACGATGCCGACCAGCCGGCCGTTCTCGACCACCGGCAGCTGGGCCAGGTCGCTCGAACGCATGCGGTTGAAAGCGGTGAGCAGGGTGTCGTCGGGTGCCACGGTGACGACTTCGCCGGCATCGAAGCGGCGCCCGACCAGGTCGCGCAGGTCGCCCGTCCTGGGCCGCTGCAGCAAACCCTGGTCCAGCATCCAGCCGTCGCTGTAGACCTTGGTGAGATAGCGCGTGCCGGTGTCGCACACGAAGGTAGCGACGCGCTTCGGGCTGGTCTGGGCGCGGCAGTATGTCAGGGCCGCCGCGAGCAGGGTGCCGGTCGAGGAGCCGGCCAGGATGCCTTCATGCTGGAGCAGGGCGCGCGCGCTGCCGAAGCTCTCCTCGTCGGTGATGGTGTACGCCTGCTTCACGCGCGACAGGTCGGCGATGCCGGGAATGAAGTCTTCGCCGATGCCTTCCACCGCCCACGAACCGGCTTCCTTGGCCAGGTGCCCGGTGTTGACATAGTCGGCCAGGATCGAACCCCGCGGGTCGGCCAGCACGAATTCGAGCGCCGGCTGGACGCGCCTGAAGTAGTTGGACAGGCCGGCCAGGGTGCCGCCCGAACCGACGCCGAGGACGACCGTATCGAGTTCGTGGCCGGTCTGCTCCCATAGCTCGGGACCGGTCGTGGTTTCATGCGCGCGCGGGTTGGCCGGATTGTTGAACTGGTCGGCGAACCAGGCGCCGGGAATCTCGCGCGCCAGGCGCGCGGCATAGTCCTGGTAGTAGGCCGGATGGCCCTTGCCGACGTCCGAGCGGGTCAGGTGGATTTCCGCGCCCAGGGCTTTCAGGTGCAGGATTTTTTCGGCGGCCATCTTGTCGGGCACGACCAGCACGACCCGGTAGCCCTTGATGCGCGCGACCAGCGCCAGGCCCAGGCCGGTGTTGCCCGCGGTGGCCTCGACCACGGTGCCGCCGGCTTCCAGGCTGCCGTCGCGCTCTGCCTGTTCGATCATGGCGACGCCGATGCGGTCCTTGATCGAGCCGCCCGGATTTTGCGATTCCAGCTTCAGGAATAACTGGCACGGACCGGTGTCCATGCGCGTCACTTGCACCAGCGGGGTGTTGCCGATCAGGGAGAAGATGGCCGCCTCGGATGGGTGTTGCAGCTTGCCTTGCATATTGCCTCCAGAGAAGCGCCTTGTGGGCGCCGTGAACGCGAAAAGTGGGCGCGGATGGCGGCCCTGCCATGCTGAAAAAGCCATGGTACGGCGGTTCGCGACGACGTGGTTTACGGTGGCGCGAATTGTGAGCGCGCGCTTGCCTCACTGCCGGGGCGCGACCTTGGCACGGCTGATGCCTGGTGAAGAACGAAGATAAACGCGCATCGATATGCGAAATATCGCGCCGGTGCATGGGGGCTAGGTCAGCGGGAGTCATAAAATTTTGCCAATTGCTCTCGGTGCAACTGTTATATTGAGGCATTATTTTCCCAACACTGAAGAACCCATGTTCACGAAAACAATTCCGGCCCTGGCCGCGCTGTGCGCCCTGGCGCTGCTGAGCGCGTGCGGCAGCAACGACGGCGTCAAGCTCGGTGAATTTCCCGCAATTAAGGCGACCGAAGGCGATGCGCCGATTACGCTCAAGGCGCCGACATCGGCCAGCCCGGCACCTTTCACCTTCACCAGCAGCGACCAGCGCGTGGCGACGATCGTCGGCGACAAGCTGACCGTCGGCGTGGCCGGCACCAGCACGATCACGGCGCAGCAGGGACAGAGCGGCAGCTATAACCCGACCTCGGCCAGCACCACGCTGACCGTCGCCCAGCGGGTCTGCCCGGCGCCGAGCATGCGTGAAAATGGCGCATGCGTTCCAGTCCAGAGCGCCGCCCTGTATGTGCTGAGCGGGGTGTTGAACTGGACGCCAGTCAGTTTCGCCGCAACCTGGGCGGAGGCGGACGCCTACTGCAAGGCGATCAAGGCCTATGACGTGACGGGATGGCGCTTGCCGAGCCAGTTCGAACTGACCGCCCTGGCCGCGACCGGCCGCTATCTCAACCGCGGCTGGATCCTGGCCGATACCTGGACCACCAGCGCCGGCGCCGCCGAGAAGCAGCACGTGGCGGTGAACCTCGAGACCCGCGTCACCAGCTCGCTCGCGGATGACAACAAGGCCTACGTCACGTGCGTCAACTGATGACGCAAGCGGGCATGGCCGGACGCGTCCTCAGGATTGCGCGCGCAGCCGCCGCCACAAGGTCGTGCGGCTGATCCCGAGATGGCGCGCGGCCGCGTCGCGCTGGCCGCCGAAGCGCGCCATCACCTCGGCCAGGCTTTCCTCGGCCGGCGCGGGCGCCGCTTCCAGCGCCTGCGGCGCCATCTCGGGCGTTCCCAGTTCGGGGGCGATCCCCAGTAAAAAACTCGGCGTCAGCGCCTGCAATGGCTCGGCCGCCAGGAACAGGGCGAGGCGCTCCATCAGGTTGCGCAGCTCGCGCACATTGCCCGGCCAGGCGTAGCGCTTGAGCAGCGGCGCGCAGGCCTTGACCTCGGCGTGCAGGTTCGGATGCGGCCGTGCCCCGAGCGCCGCCAGCGACTGTTTCAGCGACCATTCGGCCAGCGGCACGATGTCCGGCAGGCGTGCGCGCAGCGGCGGCAGGGCCAGGCGCAGCACCGCCAGGCGATAGAACAGGTCGGCCCGAAAACGGCCTTCGCGTACCCGCGCTTCGAGGTCGCAATGGGTGGCGCTGATCACCCGCACGTCGATCGGCACCGGCCGCGTGCCGCCGACCCGCATCACTTCGCGCTCTTCGAGCACCCGCAAGAGCCGCGTCTGCAGGGCGAGCGGCATCTCGCCGATCTCGTCCAAAAATAGCGTGCCGCGATTCGCCGCCTCGAACAGTCCCGCGTGGCCGCCGCGGCGCGCGCCCGTGAACGCGCCTTCCTCGTGGCCGAACAGTTCCGATTCCAGCAGCGACTCGGCGATCGCGCCGCAGTTCACCGCGACGAAGGGCCGGTTCGGCCCCAGGCTGCGCGGCCCTTCGCGGTGGATCGCCTGGGCCACCAGTTCCTTGCCGCTGCCGGTCTCGCCAATAATCAGGACGGTGGCCGGCGAGCGCGCATACAGCACCACCGTCTGGCGCAGGCGCTCCATGGCCTCGGACTCGCCGCGCAAGTCGTTCAGGCCGCGCCGGGCGCGCCGCGTTTCGTTCGCCGGGCCGCGCCGGATCCGGTTCGCTTCCAGGTGGGTCAGGCGCGCCAGTTCCAGCGCATCGTCGAAGGCCTGGCGGATCGAGGCGGCCGAGTACAGGAAGATGCCGGTCAAGCCGGCTTCCTCGGCCAGGTCCGTGATCAGGCCGGCGCCGACGATCACGGCGATCCCGGCCGCCTTCATCTCGTCCATGGCGGCGCGCGCATCCTCGCGCGTGACATAGCTGCGCTGGGCGATGGTCAGGCCGAAGGTGGCGCTGAACTCGGCCAGTTCCGGCAAGGGCTGCTGGTAGCTGATCACGCCGATCCGGCTCGACACCTTGCGTGCCCGCGCCAGCGCGCCCATCACGTCGTAGCCGCTCGCCTTGGCGACGATCACCGGCGCCGAGACGCGTCCCTTCAGGTAGGCGCCGTTCGAGCCGGCGGCGATCACCACGTCGCAGCGCTCGGTCGCCATCCGTTCGCGGATATGGCGCGCCGCTTCGTCGAAGCCGAGATCGATCGCTTCGATCGTGGCCAGGTGGTCATACTCGAGTGTGATGTCACGGAACAGGTCAGCCAGGCGCGATACGGAAACGGTCCAGATGACCGGCTTGTCGGCGTCCTGCGAAGCGGGGGAGAGGGTGCGCATGTTGCAATTTTAGCGCAATCGTGTTCCAGTTGTTTCACTTGAAACGCATATTGAAACAAGGCGGCGTTTCAGCACTGCCGAACGACGATGCTAAGTGCTTGAAACGATGCCGTTTTCTCGATGTTGACTAAGCGTAATGCAGCTGGCACGTTCTTTGCAAATGAATAGCCATTCATTCCCCGATTCACCCAGGAGACCCCATGATCCAATCCGCAGGCGCCGCGTTCCGCAAGGTCGTCCAAGAAGAATCCCCGTTGCAGGTCGTCGGCGCCATCAACGCCAACCACGCCTTGCTGGCCAAGCGCGCCGGCTTCAAGGCCATCTACCTGTCCGGTGGCGGCGTCGCCGCCGGCTCGCTCGGCCTGCCCGACCTGGGCATCTCGAACCTGGACGACGTGCTGACCGACGTGCGCCGCATCACCGACGTGTGCGACCTGCCGCTGCTGGTCGACGTCGACACCGGCTTCGGTTCCTCGGCCTTCAACGTCGCGCGCACCGTGAAATCGATGATCAAGTTCGGCGCCGCCGCCATCCACATCGAAGACCAGGTCGGCGCCAAGCGCTGCGGCCACCGTCCGGGCAAGGAGATCGTCTCCAAGCAGGAGATGGTCGACCGCATCAAGGCCGCGGTGGACGCGCGCACCGACGAGAACTTCGTCATCATGGCCCGTACCGATGCGCTGGCCGTCGAAGGCATCGACGCCGCCATCGAACGCGCCATTGCCTGCGTCGACGCCGGCGCCGACATGGTGTTCCCGGAAGCGATGACCGATCTGGCCATGTATTCGCGCTTCGCGAAAGCCGTCGGCGTGCCGATCCTGGCCAACATCACCGAATTCGGCGCGACCCCGCTGTTTACCGTCGACGAACTGAAGACGGCCGATGTCGGCCTGGTGCTGTACCCGCTGTCGGCCTTCCGCGCCATGAACAAGGCGGCCGAAAACGTCTACACGGCGATTCGCCGCGACGGCGGCCAGCAAGCCGTGCTCGATACCATGCAGACCCGCGCGGAACTCTACGACCGCATCAACTACCACGATTTCGAGCAGCATCTCGACGCGCTCTTCGCCGCCCAAAAGAAATAAAGACACGCCACCTGGAGATCAACATGACTGAACAAGCACCTGCTTTCAAGCCTAAAAAATCCGTCGCCCTGTCGGGTGTCGCCGCCGGCAACACGGCCCTCTGCTCGGTCGGCAAGTCGGGCAACGACCTGCACTACCGCGGCTACGACATCCTCGATGTGGCCACCACCTGCGAGTTCGAGGAAATCGCCTACCTGCTGGTGCACGGCAAGCTGCCGAATTTCGCCGAACTGAAGGGCTACAAGGCCAAGCTGAAAATGCTGCGCGGCCTGCCGCAGGCGGTCAAGCTGGCGCTCGAAGCGCTGCCGGCGGGGAGCCACCCGATGGACGTGATGCGCACCGGCGTCTCGGCGCTGGGCTGCGCGCTGCCCGAAAAGGACGAACACCACATCGCCGGGGCGCGCGACATCGCCGACCGCCTGATGGCCTCGTTCGGCTCGATGCTGCTGTACTGGTATCACTACAGCCACAACGGCAAGCGGATCGAGACCCAGACCGAGGATGACTCGATCGGCGGCCACTTCCTGCACCTGCTGCACGGCCACGCACCGAAGGAAGAATGGGTGCGCGCCATGCACACTTCGCTGATCCTCTACGCCGAGCACGAATTCAACGCCTCGACCTTCACCGCGCGCGTCATCGCCGGCACCGGTTCGGACATGCACTCGGCCATCACCGGCGCGATCGGCGCGCTGCGCGGACCCAAGCACGGCGGCGCCAACGAAGTCGCGCTGGATATCCAGAAGCGCTACGAAAACCCCGACGAAGCCGAAGCCGACATCCGCAACCGCGTCGCCAACAAGGAAGTCGTGATCGGTTTCGGCCATCCGGTCTACACCATCTCCGACCCGCGCAACGTCGTCATCAAGGAAGTGGCGCGTTCGCTGTCGGAGAACGCCGGCTCGATGAAGATGTTCGACATCGCCGAGCGCCTCGAATCGGTGATGTGGGAGGTCAAGAAGATGTTCCCGAACCTGGACTGGTTCTCGGCCGTGTCTTATCACATGATGGGCGTGCCGACCGCGATGTTCACGCCGCTGTTCGTCATCTCGCGCACGTCCGGCTGGGCCGCGCACGTGATCGAGCAGCGCATCGACAACAAGATCATTCGCCCGAGCGCGAACTACGTCGGTCCGGAAGACCTGGCCTTCGTGCCGATCGCCGACCGTACCTGATGGATTGACATGAACAACGCTTACCGCAAACCCCTGCACGGCACCAACCTGCACTACTTCGACACGCGCGAAGCGGTCGACAGTATCGAAGCCGGTGCCTGGGACAAGCTGCCCTATACCTCGCGCGTGCTGGCCGAAAACCTCGTGCGCCGCTGCGATCCCGTGGCGCTCGTGCCGTCCCTGACGCAGCTGATCGAGCGCAAGCGCGACCTCGACTTCCCCTGGTTCCCGGCGCGCGTGGTCTGCCACGACATCCTGGGCCAGACCGCGCTGGTCGACCTGGCCGGCCTGCGCGACGCCATCGCCCTGGAGGGCGGCAATCCGGCGCTGGTCAATCCGGTGGTGCCGACCCAGCTCGTGGTCGACCACTCGCTGGCCGTCGAATGCGGCGGCTTCGATCCCGACGCCTTCGAAAAGAACCGCGCCATCGAGGACCGCCGCAACGAAGACCGCTTCCACTTCATCGACTGGACCAAGAAAGCCTTCCAGAACGTCGACGTGATCCCGCCCGGGAACGGCATCCTGCACCAGATTAACCTCGAGCGCATGAGCCCCGTGGTACAGGTCAAGGACGGCGTCGCCTTCCCCGACACCCTGGTCGGCACCGATTCGCATACCCCGATGGTCGACGCGCTGGGTGTGATCGCGATCGGCGTGGGCGGCCTGGAAGCGGAAAGCGTCATGCTGGGCCGCGCCTCCTGGATGCGTTTGCCGGACATCGTCGGCGTCGAGCTGCTAGGTGCGCCGCAGCCCGGCATCACCGCGACCGACGTCGTGCTGGCGCTGACCGAGTTCCTGCGCAATGCGAAAGTGGTCTCGACCTGGCTCGAGTTCTACGGCGAGGGCGCGGCCAACCTGACCCTGGGCGACCGCGCCACGATCTCCAACATGGCGCCCGAATTCGGCGCCACCGCCGCCATGTTCTATATCGACGAGCGCACCATCGACTACCTGAAGCTGACCGGCCGCGAAGACGCGCAGGTGGCCCTGGTCGAGCTGTACGCGAAAGAGACGGGCCTGTGGGCCGACACGCTGACCCACGTCGACTACGAGCGCGTGCTGCGCTTCGACCTCTCCAGCGTCGTGCGCAACATCGCCGGTCCGTCGAACCCGCACAAGCGCGTGCCGACCTCGGAGTTGGCCGCGCGCGGCATCTCGGGCGTGGTCGAGAACGAGCCGGGCCGCATGCCGGACGGCGCCGTCATCATCGCCGCGATCACCAGCTGCACCAACACCAACAACCCGCGCAACATGATCGCCGCCGGCCTGATCGCACGCAACGCCAACCAGCGCGGGCTGCTGCGCAAGCCGTGGGTGAAGAGTTCGCTCGCCCCCGGCTCGAAAGCCGTCTCGCTCTACCTCGAGGAAGCGGGCCTGATGGCCGAACTCGAGCAGCTCGGCTTCGGCGTGGTCGCCTTTGCCTGCACCACCTGCAACGGCATGAGCGGCGCGCTCGACCCGGCGATCCAGCAAGAGATCATCGAACGCGACCTGTATGCGACGGCTGTCCTGTCGGGCAACCGCAACTTCGACGGCCGCATCCACCCGTATGCCAAGCAGGCCTTCCTGGCCTCGCCGCCGCTGGTGATCGCCTACGCCATCGCCGGCACGATCCGCTTCGATATCGAGAAGGATGTGCTGGGGCTGGACGCGAACGGCGCGCCGATCCGCCTGGCCGATATCTGGCCGAGCGACGAAGAGATCGACGCCGTCTTCGCGCGCAGCGTGAAGCCGGAGCAGTTCCGCAAGGTCTACACGCCGATGTTCGCGCGCGTGGCCGACGACGGCGAGCAAGTGAGCCCGCTCTACGACTGGCGCGAGATGAGCACCTATATCCGCCGTCCGCCGTACTGGGAAGGCGCGCTGGCCGGCGAGCGTTCCTTATCAAGCATGCGCGCGCTGGCGGTCCTGGGCGACAACATCACGACCGACCACCTGTCGCCATCGAACGCCATCATGATGGACAGCGCGGCCGGCGAATACCTGCACAAGATGGGCCTGCCGGAGGAGGATTTCAATTCGTATGCGACCCACCGCGGCGACCACCTGACGGCGCAGCGCGCGACGTTTGCCAATCCGACGCTGAAGAACGAAATGGTGCGCAACGCCGATGGCAGCGTGCGCGCCGGCTCGTTGGCACGGATCGAGCCGGAAGGCCAGGTCACGCGCATGTGGGAAGCGATCGAAACCTATATGGAACGCAAGCAGCCCTTGATCGTGATCGCCGGCGCCGACTATGGCCAGGGCTCGTCGCGCGACTGGGCGGCCAAGGGCGTGCGCCTGGCGGGCGTGGAAGCGATCGCGGCCGAAGGGTTCGAGCGCATCCACCGCACCAACCTGGTCGGCATGGGCGTGCTGCCGCTGGAATTCGAAGCGGGCGTGAACCGCCTGACGCTGGCGCTGGACGGCACCGAGACTTATGACGTGATCGGCGCGCGCACCCCGCGCGCGGTGTTGACCCTGGTGGTCAACCGCCGCAACGGCGAGCGGGTCGAGGTGCCGGTCATCTGCCGCCTCGACACCGCCGAAGAAGTCTCGATCTACGAGGCCGGCGGCGTGCTCCAGCGTTTTGCCCAGGACTTCCTGGCCTCGTCGAAGGTCGCGGCATAACCATACAGGAATCCACCTACATGCCACATCAACCCCAAATCAAGATCCCCGCCACCTACATGCGCGGCGGCACCAGCAAAGGCGTCTTCTTCCGCCTGGACGACCTGCCGGAAGCGGCGCGTGTGCCTGGTCCGGCGCGCGACAAGCTGCTGCTGCGCGTGATCGGCAGTCCCGACCCCTATGCCAAGCAGATCGACGGCATGGGCGGCGCGACCTCGAGCACCAGCAAGACCGTGATCCTGTCGTCCAGCACGCGTCCCGGCCACGACGTCGACTACCTGTTCGGCCAGGTCTCGATCGACAAGCCCTTCGTCGACTGGAGCGGCAACTGCGGCAACCTGTCGGCGGCGGTCGGCTCGTTCGCCATCGCCAGCGGCCTGGTCGCGCGCGAGCGCGTGCCGCAAGACGGCATGGCCACCGTGCGTATCTGGCAGGCCAACATCAACAAGACCATCATCGCCCACGTGCCGGTCACGCACGGCGAGGTGCAGGAAACCGGCGACTTCGAACTCGACGGCGTGACCTTTCCGGCGGCCGAAGTGCAGCTCGAATTCATGGACCCGGCGGCCGAGGAAGAGGGCGCGGGTGGCTCGATGTTCCCGACCGGGAACCTGGTCGACGAGCTCGAGGTGCCGGGCGTCGGCACGCTCAAGGCGACCATGATCAACGCCGGCATCCCGACCATTTTCGTGAACGCCGCGGACGTCGGGTATACCGGCGCCGAGCTGCAGGAAGCGATCAATGGCGACCCACGCGCGTTGGCCATGTTCGAAACCATTCGCGCCCACGGCGCGCTGCGCATGGGCCTGATCCAGGACCTGGGCCAAGCGGCGCAGCGCCAGCACACGCCGAAGGTCGCCTTCGTGGCGCGCCCGCTCGACTACGTGGCGTCGAGCGGCAAGCAGGTCGCCGCGACCGACATCGACCTGGTGGTGCGCGCGCTCTCGATGGGCAAACTCCATCACGCGATGATGGGCACGGCCGCCGTGGCGATCGGCACCGCGGCCGCGGTGCCGGGCACCCTGGTCAATCTGGCGGCCGGCGGCGGCAAGCCGGACGCGGTGCGCTTCGGCCATCCGTCCGGTACCCTGCGCGTCGGCGCCGAAGCGGTGCAGGCGAACGGCGACTGGAGCGTCACCAAGGCCGTCATGAGCCGCAGCGCGCGCGTGCTGATGGAAGGCTGGGTGCGGGTGCCGGGCGACGCCTTCTAAGGCACGCCGCTCCCGCCGGCCCGGTCCGCGCCCCGTGCGCCGGCCGGGCTTTTTTGTCGGCCCGAAGTGGAGATTCGCGCGGCCCTGGTTTATCATCCTGCAAAGAATCACGGTCCGGACAGAGGCCGCGACAAGGGGATCGGCCAGCATGGACAGAATGACGAACAAACCTGCAGCAGTCGCCGCGGCGCTGGACCTGGTCGCGGCGCCCGCTTGCGCCTGCGACGTGTCGGGCATGGTCATCGCCGCGAATGCGGCCATGACCGAACTGGCGGGCGCCTGCCCCACGGGACGTCCCCTGCTCGACCTGTTCGAAGGACGCGCCGCGCGCCAGGCCGTGTTCGAGCTGCGCAGGGCAGTGCGCGGCGAACGGCGCTGGCGCGGCACCCTGAGCCTGGACGGCGCCCAGGTCACCGTCGACGTGCGCTCCAAGCCGCTGGTGCCCGGCTGCGGCGTGCTGGGTGCGAGCTTCGTCTTCACCGACGTCAGCGCCTACCAGCGCGGCCAGGACGCGCTGCGCACCACCATGTACGAGCAGCAGGCGATCCTGGGCCATGCGCCGGTCGGCATCCTGTTCACCAAGCCGGGCCTGCTGAAGGAATGCAATCCGCGCCTGTCCGAGATGGTCGGCTACAGCGTCGAGGAGCTCTCCAAGCGCGACCCCGGCGAGATGTTCGCCTCGGCCCAGGCCTACGATGCGTTTCGCGACGAGGCCTTTGCCGCGCTGGCGCAAGGCACGATCTACGAAAAGGGCGACTGCCAGTTCCGGCGCCGCGACGGCTCGCTGTTCTGGGCGCGCGTGCGCGCCAGTGCCGTGCTGCCGGGGCGGCGCGAAGCGGGCACGATCTGGATCGTCGAAGACGTGAGCGAAACGCGCCAGGCGCAGCGCGAGCTGCACTCCCTGATGAACAACGCCGCGCTCGCGGTCATGTTCACCCATGAGCAGCGCGTGCGGCGCATCAACGCCGGTTTCGTCGAGATGTTCGGCTATGGCGCAATCGAGGCGATCGGCCTGCAGGTCCAGGTCCTGCATCCGAGTCTCGACGCCTTCACGCGCATGGCCGCTGCCGCCTATCCGCTGTTCGCGGCCGGCCGGACTTATGAAACCGAGGCCGAACTGACGCGCAAGGACGGCAGCCTGATGTGGGGCAGGGTCATCGGCTACCCGGTCGACCCGGCCGACCTCTCGCAGGGCTATGTCTGGATCGTGAAGGACCGCACGCGCCAGCGCCGCGACGAGCAGGCGCTGCGCGACGCGCTGCTGGAAAACCAGGCCATTTTGGACACCGCGGTGCTGGGCATCGCCGTCGTCGAAAACGGCCACACGCTGCACGGCAACCGCAAGATGGAAGAGCTGTTCGGCTACGCGCCCGGGGCGATCGCGGGCCGGCCGATCCGCTCGCTGTATCCGGATGCGGAGGGCTGGCAGGCGGCGCGCCTGGATACGGCGCGCGATTTCGCGGCAGGGCGGGTGAGCGTGAGCGAGCGCCTGCTGGTGCGCTGCGACGGCGTCACCTTCTGGGGCCGCCTGTCGGGCCGCCCCTTCGACCTGGGCGACCCCGGCGGGCGCAGCCTGTGGCTGGTCGACGATGTCACGGCGCAGCACGAGGCGACCGACGCCGTGCGCCGCGCGCGCGACGAGCTCGAACTGCGGGTGGCCGCGCGCACCGCGGAACTGGCCGGCGCCAACGCGCTGCTGCAAGAGGAAATCGTCGAACGCCGGGGGGCCGAGGCACGCGTGCACCACATGGCCTACCACGACAGCCTGACCGGTTTGCCGAACCGCGCGCTGCTGGCCGACCGCCTCGAACGCGCCATCCTCGCTGCCCAGCGCGGCGGCACGCGCCTGGCCGTGATGTTCCTCGACCTCGACCGCTTCAAGACGATCAACGATTCGCTCGGCCACGCGACCGGCGACTTCCTGCTCAAGGAAGTCGCGAGCCGCCTGTGCCATGCGGTGCGCGCCAGCGATACCGTGGCGCGCCTGGGCGGCGACGAATTCGTGCTGCTGGTGCCCGGTGTCGGCGCGCTCGAAGAATGCAGCCAGATCGGCGACAAGATCATCGAGGTGCTGGGCGCGCCGGTGCGCTTCGAGGGCCACAGCCTGCACATCTCGCCCTCGATCGGCATCTGCGTGTATCCGGACGACGGCGCCGACGTCGACCTCTTGATGCGCCACGCCGACGCCGCGATGTACCAGGCCAAGGCGGCCGGGCGCAACAACTACCAGTTCTTCACCGAGCGCATGCACGGCGAGGTCGAGCGCGAGTTTGCCATGCGCACGCTCGAGTCGAACCTGCGCCAGGCCCTCGCCAACGGCGAGTTCGAACCCTTCTACCAGCCGATCATGGACATGGCCACCGGCCGCGTGCATGCCCTCGAGGTGCTGCTGCGCTGGCGCCAGCCGGGGCAGGGCCTGGTGCTGCCCGACGACTTCATCCCGACGCTGGAAGAAAACGGCATGATCGTGCCGGTCGGCGAGTGGGTGATCCGGCGCGCCTGCGAGCAGAGCATGGCCTGGCAGCGTGCCGGCCTGGCGCCGGTGCCGCTCGCCATCAACCTGTCGGCGCGCCAGTTCATGCACCGCGCGCTGGTCGCCTCGATCAAGCGCATCGTCGATGAAACGGGGATCGATCCGGCCCTGGTCGAATTCGAGATCACCGAGACCGCGCTGATGCAGCACGGCGAGCAGACCCTCGAGATCCTCGACCAGATCAACCGCATGGGCATGCGCCTGTCGATCGACGACTTCGGGACCGGGTACTCCAGCCTGGCCTACCTGAAGCGCTTCCCGGTCCGCAAGATCAAGATCGACCGCGCCTTCATCCGCGAGCTCGAGGCCAGCAGCGAAGACCGCGCCATCGTCGCGGCCGTGATGGCGCTGGCCAACAGCCTGCAGCTGCGGGTGGTGGCCGAAGGCGTCGAGACCGAAGAACAGCTCGCGCTGCTGCGCGATGTCGGCTGCCAGTATGTGCAGGGCTGGCTGTTCGCCAAGGCGCTCGATGCCGCCGCCGCGCAGGCGCTGCTGGTAGCGCACCAGGCGCAGGCCGGCAACGGCCCGGCTTAGAACCTATCCCAGTAGGGAGGAGGAAGTTGATGACGATGCATGGCAAGCGGGGGCAAGGCGCGAGGAGGCCGCATGGCGAGCCATGCAACGACGAGCAACGCAGCAGCCGCTTGTCAGGCGCGTCAGCAACGACTCATTCCCTACTGGGATAGGTTCTTAGTCGATCGTGGCGATCACCGGCGTGTGATCCGACGGCT